>ERZ746981.138-NODE-138-length-59139-cov-16.385036_pt1 | contig 59139 bp, 35 predicted proteins | sample MGYA00374948_ERZ746981 | MGnify/ENA primary metagenome ERZ746981 (study PRJEB28757, sample SAMN06711160) | food metagenome | host: microorganism | place: China:Harbin | collected 2017-01-30 | study: EMG produced TPA metagenomics assembly of the Analysis of...
AGAAAAGGAGTCTAATGAAAATAGAAAATAAAAAATTTTAGGAGGGCACGGTTACGTGAAAGAAAACTGGGGGGGGAAAAAAAAAAAAAAAAATATTCAGCACTAAAATAGAAGATGGAAATAACCCTCAAATATAATGCTGCTAAAGATGAGTCCGATAGCAAGGAAGAGATTTAAGTAAAAGTACATACACAACAAACAGGGATGAAAGAATGCCACAGATTCAACCTTAAAATTGCAAAATTAACCTTTTTGCGGCGGTATAGTGAGTGTCTCAGAAAGAAATCCAAAGTTAAATACCCTTAACTGAGTACTGTGACTTTGAAAATGTAAACTGAAACATTTGTGGTCTTTGCTGGAAACACGGATGTTTTTTTTTAGTGAGGTGAGTAAAAATGCATGTCAATGCATGTCAATGCTAAAGAGAAAAAAAAGTTAAAAAGTATTTACCTTAAAAAAACTTAGACAATAGAAGCTTAAAGAAAATATAAGAAGGAAAAAAAATAACAGTGTAGAGAGTGTGATTAAAAAAATTCTGTGTAAACAAAAAAAGACGTTTTATTTATTTTTATTATTAACCTCCTGATTGTCTTAAAATTTGTATTCCATTCCCATACCTCCACAGTACTTGTATATAAGGCGGGCCCAATCGCCACTCTGCAGGCGTAGAGTTTGTGCCTTACAAAGCGAACCCTTTTATTTTAGTTTCTCCTTTTTTCTCTCCTTTGAGTTTTTTATCTCTATCTTTCGATAAAACACATCTAATATAAACTAATAAAATGGCTGAAGAAACAAAAGCTGCTACTGAACAGGTGAAGGCTGAGGCTGAGGATGTCAAGGCTAAGGCTGAAGACGTCAAGGCTAAGGCTGCTGAGGATGAGACTAAGGAGGCTAAGAGTGTCAAGGAGGAAGCCGCAAAGGTTGAGAAGAAGGCTAAGGAAACCGTCAAGAAGGCTACCGATGCCGCTTCTAAGACCGAGAAGGAAGGTGAGGGTATTGTCAAAAAGATTATCAACAAGGTTAAGAAGTTCTTCAACTAATTTTGTTGCTACCCTGTAAACATTTTGTTGCCCGCTTTCTCGTGTTCTTTTTATTTTCGATATTACTTACTCACTTTCACTTTACCTAATATTCTACGGGTTGTTAGACCTGTTTTAAGTTTCTAATTTAATTAATACTTTTAATATAATATAAGTTTTTTTTGTCATTCTTGACAACTAAGTTTTGGTTTGTGTACTTTTTCTTCGTAACTTGTTGTGGTGTTTCGTTGTGCTTGGAGTTCAAGTATATATGCTGTTTGGTTTAATGTGTCCAAGGCGGGCAGTATGCATATTTTTTGTTTTCAAGTCCTGTCAGTAAGATTAAAAAAAGTTTATACTATGAGTCTTCTTGGGCTCCCGCAGTAATGTTTATTTGATGAACCATACTCGATTCTGCCTATGAAGGGCAAAAAAGAAGCAGGCGCGGTAATTTATTGTACTTCTAATTTAATCTCTTCACTTGACGAAATTTATCTTATCAGACTTCCGTTTATGATTTTTGGTCACACACTTCTTTGAACTGTTCGTGCACATGATCGGAAAGATCTTTTTATGCGTTATCTTTGGTGATTGTCGCTCCAAATGTCTTGCCTGTAATTTGTTTTTTACGCGCATAAATAAGCAGAAAAAATCAAACAAAACCAGGCAGGCCGTTCTTGCGGGGCTTGAAAAAAAAAAGGGAAAAGTTGAGAGTAAATGATCATCCGATGAAATCGAGGAAAAATAAGATTATGTACCAGGATGATGAATTTAGTTAGATCCCCCTATTCTCCTCAATAATAATCAAAACTCATCCACAAATTTTGTACATTTTCATTCTGATGTTGAGAAGAGGTGCTATAAACATTTTAAATGCCAGAAGAATTGCCATTCAGCTAAGGAGCTTTGGCACTTCTCGTTCTTGCTTGGCTATAGCTACATCAAGGAAATCTTTCAATAAAACCTCACAATACGATAAATCAAGACAGAGGAAGGGGTCTGGCAGTGACAAAAACTTTGCAGGATTGATAAGATCGTCAAATTTCAAGGCAACAGCTAAGGATGATGCTGTTATGGAATTGCTGCCCACATTCAACATTGTGAACCTTCGTTTAGGTGACGTTGTCAAGTACAACTCTGAAGTATTGCGCAAGATGTACATATCTGGAAGTTTTAAGCCATGGCAATATGATGAAATATATAGTCAACCAGTCACTCTCATCAGGAAAAAGGAAACCTCTGAGTTGCTTAACTTTCATGCCAAATGCTTTAAAGGAACACACTCAAAAACGAACAGGTTACTGATTACAGGACCAAGCGGTATTGGAAAATCAACAATGCTTGCCCAGTTCCATGCAATGGTATTTGATGACAAGAAAGGTGCAGTGCTCGTTTCTATACCAAATGCAGAGGTTATAGTGGACGGTAGTTCCGACTTCAAATACAATGCAAAGACTGGTCTTTATGACCAACAGATGCTTTCCAAGAACCTTTTGCACAAATTTGTGAATGCCAACAGTGACGTGATTGGTGAAATTAAGTTGGCGGAGGACTTTGTGCCTATATACGGTAACAAAAAGCAACAGGAAGAGCTTAAATTGACCAAAGGGAAGAATACTTTGCTTGATTTGGCAAACTTGGCATTCAAGAAGCAAACTAATGCCACGTATATATTCTTATGCGTTCTGGCTGAACTTTCTAAGCAAGAAGAGCATCCTGTATTTCTTTCCATCGACAATTTTTCTGCGTTTGTCCAACATTCTCTTACCAAGTACAGGAACACAGAAAACAAGCCTATTTATTTCCAGAAGTTGCAGCTTGCCAAGACGATAGTTGATTATATTTCAGGAGAAGCCTCTTTTGCTAATGGTGGTGTCATTGCAGCCACTCATGGCTCTGACAAACATTCTATAAATGAAACATTAAAAGTTGGCTTAGGTTTGAAGCAGCCAGACTTATACAAGAAATTGAAAGATTTCGATCGCAGTTTGGCGGAGAAGATGCTAGAAAATGAAGGTGTCAAGGAGTTGAGAGTCGGAAAGTTTGATATTGATGAATGCCAATCGTTACTCTCGCATATGATGAAATGCGATGTTATTCACAACGAATACCAAAAGGAGGAAGAAATTGAGAGACTTGGCGAGGAACAATACTTACAAAAGCTGGCTGAGAGGAAATACATCGTTTCCGGAAACGGAAACCCGTTATTGCTGATAAAATCGTGCATTCTCTATTACACTTAGATTCAGGTGGTAATATGAGCCCACCCCATGTATATATAAATAAGAATACGTGACAACACGATGACACATTCGTGCGTATTATCGTCTATTTATCAGAAACACAAGTACGTATTTTACAGAGGAAAGTAGTTTACATAGGAGCACACATATATCATCGTAATTGTTTCACTTCTCGAGTTCTGCTTTGGAGTACTTGGGTGCCTCTTCAAAGCCATCGGATTCCTGATATTGGTTTTTGTCATCATCCCCCGTGTTCGACTGATCGGCAACCTTAATATTTGCGTCGATCTTATCATCCTCATTATGATCAGATGTGTATTTAGGGACCTCGAATTCATGAGATTCGGATCTCTTCCTTTCGCTTGTGGAGCCAGAACGTGAACCGGGTGCGTGATTATGATATGGTGGAGGCCTCTGTTGTGTGAATGGGGAGGAAGATGAAGATTTTGGTGTGGCTCCAAACTGCGAAGATGAATGTTGATGATGCTGCATTTGCTGCTGCTGCTGAAACTGCTTTTGACGCTGCTTTTTAATGTTCTCTCTCTCGATCCAGCGTTTCTTAATATCTGGTTCGGCTGCTACTAGCTCCTGTTCTGTGACACCATCCTCAATCGACTTCAAAATCTTTAGCACCACATTAATATGGTTTCCATTAAGCTTGTCATCTCTCCAACGAAGCAGTCTCCACTTACCTTCCTTCGTACGGTAGCATTCACCTATTCTCCCGTTGAAAGATTCTCCATTGCTCTTCATCTCCTCCCACTGATCATCACTCACGTCCAACGAAACATGCCAATCCTCGTATAACTGGAAGCTGCTTCTATACTCACCTCCGTTTCGACTGATATTCTCATCTGGTGTTTCATCTTCATGCGGATCACGGCCCCCCTTCCACACAAACAACTTGAACTCAGGCTTTGCATCGTAGTCCAGGTACTCTCTATTTGGGTCGTGGTCCGGTAAGTCCTTGTCGATGTATTTGGGAAATTCAAGTTTCACCTTGAAGTCAATAGTGTTATCCTCAGCCGGCTTCCATTTAAGTAGCGTAGAGTCTGTTCCTGGATGATACGGCGTGTCGCAGCATGTCAAAACAAGGCCGTCCGAGACGTATGTCAGATTTTTCATCTCTTTGAAAATCTTGTCTATCTTGAACGGCTGGGTCATGTTCTTGAAGTCTATTTTAAAGGGGAAGTGGGAGCAAGCCTCGGGGAATGCACGCCGGAGTTCCATGTATGGACGATGAAACTCGTGCTGGGCATGGTAAAGCCGTTTGTATAAATTCTTGTGCATAACACTCACCATGTCCATGGCCAAGCAGTCGAAAATCAAATATCTAATTTCTCGAATCCCCGTGTTTGGGTTTGTACTGTAGATCAACTCACCATCGAGAATGGTTCCATTGTGTGAGGAGTCAAAGTTGTGTGCTGTGCGTGGGAAGTGAAAGCCCGGAACAACGTAATATTCATCTTCTCTATTGATTAGAAACGTTCCTTCCTCACCTGTATCCTGGTTGATGAGTACAAACATGAGGACACGCAAGCCATCTGATTTCTCACATGCCAAGTAGTCTGTGTCCATGAGATTTTTGTATAAGTGTTCCCTGGCCATACTCACTGGCTGGGATCCTGGAAATTGGTTGTATCTAGTATGGAGTATCTGTGAAACTTTGGTCTTTAAGTAATTGGACACTTGCTCGGGAACAAGCTCCCCAGGCATATCTGGGACAGCCCTTTCTAGAGTTGGATTCGTAAGCATCAATATGAGGGCTAGTGCCGATGTGTGTATTCAAGATGTGGGAGAATGGATAATTAAGACAGCAAATATGTGTAAAGAGATATACTATTGTATTAGCTCAGTGTGGCTTGGGCCAGATGACTTTTCACAGTTCCTTTTTCTTGTTATTTATTTACTTCAGTTATTTTATTTTATTTTTTCTAACATGTGAGAGATGTCCGTCAGCACATCCATACATAATGCAGGGCCGGGCTTTTTTTTTTTTCAAGCTCTCCCAAATTGCAGCATACATGATCTGGTCAGACCTTCCTCATTAACCGAGCCACAGGCACAAAATTTTCCAGCTCCAAGTACCAACGACTAAAAAAAATATACATGCCTGTAAGAGCATACAAATTACTACAACTCACTATTTTTTCCATCGTTCTATCCTGTCAGTGACTTATACAGCCTTTCCAAGTAGATCTATCCGTTCGCTATTGGATGGTGAGCCGTGCAATATGTCAGTAAACGATGAGAACAATAAACTTGTGACCTCATCCGGACGGCCAAGGCGTCGAACGACACTGCATGTGGACTATAAAGAAAAAAGAGAGACGGATATTCCTCTGCTACGGGTTCATGCTGGGTCAAAGCACTCGAACAACAAGAGGGGAAGGGGATCTAAGTCACATGCCACTGGATCTCATAGGATTGCTTCTCGCGGAAATGGTTCATCTTCTTCTATTGACTACATACCGGTGGATGAGATAATCCCATACAATTGGCAGCCGAAAGTTGGAATCAACGACAATTTCAACTACATTCCCAACATGAAGGGTGCAAAGATACACGGCAACACGTTGAAATTCAACGATGGAGTGAAGATTTCCAAAGGTGACTGCATCTACATGATTTGCGAACCACCATCTGAACCTTTCTACCTGGCAATGGTCACCGGGTTTATAAACAGCAAAAACAAGCAGATGCGAGGAACCGATTACGAGACTTCGATGCCAGCATCCGAGTTCATGTTTGAGGTTCTGTGGTTTTATCGACCCAGGGATATTTCGCGGCATTCCATCGACTCGAGGTTTTTATTTGCTACTGTGCACAAGGACTTATGCCCAATACAGAGCTTCCGGGGCTTTGTCACCATTAAGCATGCGAGCGAGATCGAGGACCTGAAAGAGTACAAGAAGCAGAAGAACTGCTTCTATTTCGAAAAGCTTTACGACAGATACATGATGAAAACGTACGATATGATTTCCACAAAGGAGATGACGAACCTCCCTCCGAATTACTACAAAGCACTCAACAAGAGGTTCTCCTTCATCTTTCTAGAGGCGGGACACGGGGAGAATCTTCTTGCCGAGCCTCAGAATTGTGAGAAATGTCACCAGTGGTGTCCGACCTCGGAATCCATCCAATGCTTTCAATGTGGCAAGATGTATCATTTAATGTGTGTGGACCCACCCATGACCTCGCGCCCAAAGCGAGGGTTTGCCTGGTACTGCAATTCGTGCACACGCCGAATGGAGGAGGAGATAAATTCTAAAAGAGGCTACATGCTTGAGAGTGCACTTCCCTCGCAGATAGTGGCAAACATGGAGAAGCAAGGCGACAAGCAGCAGCAGGATGCAGGCAATTCATCAAAGGAAGAAGATGTAGATGCGAAAAATGGATCTGAGAACTTGAAGGTGGAATCTGCAGATAGCGGAAAGCCAAAGGAGGCCAGAAACTTGGTCCCCAAGTATGAGGTACTAGCGACAAAGTTCCTCGAGAAGGATAAGAACTTATCGTTTAAGGAACGCCGGGAGATTGAGGAGTGGCCCTGGAGATACTTGGGAGTACACTCCCGATTGGAGGATGCGATGGATTTGCAGGATCGACCATATCCGAGGGCTTCATCTAGGCTTGGTTCACGATACCAGTGCACCGGAATTCCAGACTGGTATGGGCATCGTGTCATTTACTATGACACGGATAAGCCTGTCAAACCAAAGCGTAGGGCTGCTCAGAAAAGCAGGCTCTCTGTAAAGCCTAAAGGCAGCCGTAGGACCAGATCCCATTCTCCTGCTCTTAAGGTGTTCACCGAGGACCCTTTGGCCAAGAAGAAGATGCCGATTCCATCTGAGTTTGCTGGTCAGGACACGTCGAAGTTTCCTGGCTGGTTGCAACCCAGACCAAACGGATATATAGAGAGAGGAGGCAACGATACGGTTAGCTTGATGTGGGAAGAGCCAGAAGGTAAAGAGCGGGAAGAAGAAGTAGCACAGTATGTGGAAAAGTGCGAGCCGATTGCCAAACGATTGGACATCAACCCATGGACGCCAAACTTCATGGATGCCATTCTCAAAATACTTCTGCGGCACAATTACCAAGCAGAACCCGCCATATTGGATGCAGAAAAGCTAACGAGAGCAATCTTGAAGGAGCCAACCTTCTCTCCGGAGGAGGTGAAGCGGTTTGAGGATTCAGTCAGGATCCACGGAGATGAGTTGCGTCTCGTTTACAAAGACATCAAAACACAGCCATCATCGATGGTTGTGCGGTTTTACTACATGTGGAAGAAGACCAAGAACGGACACAAGATATGGGACAACTATCCGTACCGTCCCAAGAACCGATTTAAGTACATCAAGAACACCGAATTGGACTTGGACGACTCCGATGACGATGCCGCGTACAGCAGCAAGAAGATTGTGGATAAAGGTGTGAAGTTCAAATGCATCTACTGCCAGGCAACGCATTCCACACAATGGTTCAGGGCTCCGGGAACAACACTGCCGAAATCCGCGGATGAAACGTGCGAGGGGCTGTGCTTCCGATGCTGCAAGCTGTGGAGAAGATATGCCATTGAGTGGATGAGTCCCGAGGTCATCTTGAAGAAAATTTCCCAAAAGGGGTCTGGGTGGAAATGGAGGCTTGAATCTGAGCTCAGGGAGGATTTTGAAGACATCATTGCTGCAAGAGAAAACTACCATCACCACCAGAAACGCGCAAACGAGGCCAATTTGAAGAGGCTTGCCGAACAGAAGGCGATAACCATAGATGGAACAAAGCCCACTGTGGGCAGGCATCCAAATATAAAGGCCAAAGTTGCCGGCGACTCTCACAAGAAGCAGGCTAACGAGCAGAAGGCAAAGATCAAGATTGAGGAGGATACCAGCGACAACGAGTATACCAGTTCCTCGGACATAGGGGCTGCTTCTTCCAGAAGCTACTCGACCGATTCCCTTTCAGCGTTGAAATCAGAGGAGAACAGGTCTCCGACCTCCATTTCATCGAAAAAGCGGCACCAAAGTACGTTTAGCGTTACCATCCCGATGTCGAAGAAAGCAAAGAAGGGCAAGGCAAAGCCACAGACAAGAAAACGTGGTCGCAGAGACAGGTCAAGTGTCGTGATGAACGACCCGTTATTTGTGCAAATGTCGTCTCGATACAAATCAAAGTTCAATATCTACAATCCGTTTACCGCAAATGCAGCCGACAAAGTACCCTTGCCGCAAACCAGGAGTGCAATGCGGGATATAGCCACCTTCTGGAAGGCGTATGTCAACTCGAAGAGGAGAAGTAAGGCCAAGTCTGCCACTGCCATTAAAGTGGCCAAGCCGCTTTTTGACCCGGCATCCAGACCATGCTGTGTCTGCCGGGAGTACGGATCGCTGAACGAGATGCTAATATGCTCAAACTGTGGCCTCAACGTCCATGCTTCGTGTTATGGAATCGATCTCGGCAATTGCAACTTCGAACAGCCTCCCTACATGTACAAGTGGCACTGCGACCCTTGCTCAAACGACATACACCCACTTGTATCGACACAGTATGTCTGCTGCATGTGCAATGCTCGTGAGAGTGACCATGATGGTGCCATGCATGGAGATAGAGAATCGATTCCTGATGCTTTGAAGCGGACTCTAAGCGGCAGATGGTGTCATGTTGAATGCTCTGTTTTCACAAAGGAGATCACCTTTGGAGATGCGAGAAACATGCAGCCGGTGTTGGGAACACAGCTGGCCAACTTTGCCAATATACCGCACAGATGCTCTGTGTGCGGTGGGAATAGTGGTGGTCTCATTGAGTGCAAGTCATGCGGCCAAACTTTTCATGTTACCTGCTGCCAGGACCACCCTGGCATCTTTTTGGGCTTCTATCTGGTGGAAAACGATCAGCTGTACGCAAACGATGCATATGCACAAAATGCACTGGGATCGAACAAATGTTACGTGAAAATAGCTGAAGATGGCCGCTCTGGGTTTATTGTACCGGTTGTTTTGTGCCGCAGCCACATCACAGATCCAAGTCGCAGAAGTTTTGGCGGAAATAGGCTTTACACTATGAGAACAGTTGTCTACATGATATCAAACACTCGTGTGGTCGACTCCGAACAAATGCCGCTAATTAAAGCATTCTGTGCCTGTGCAAAACAGGATCGCAAGCATCTGCAAGCTGGAGAGTTGAAAAGATACACTTACGAAAAGATGCTCGAGTTGTATGACAAAAGAACAACCAAAAAGGACCATGAAACGGTGCCAATTCAAAGTAGTGACGCATTGTCCAAGATAAGCGAGTTTGACCAGTGTTACAAATGCATCTACTGCCACAATGGTAACACAGTTGAGTGGCATGAGAACGATCATGGTGCAAAGGTGTGTCACAAGTGCTTTGTGCGGCTGCAAAAGCACGTTCCACTGTTTGATAAGCTGCCTGATCTATCCGAGATAAGCGATAATATTGGTGAAAAGAGCATCGAGCAACCAGAAGGTATAAAAAAGAGGCGCACGCACATCTCGATTAGCGACATACTTTCGTAGGAAACATGATGATATCGCATCGCATCTGCAAATAGCCGCTAAAGGCATTATTGTACATTCTGTAAGCATATATATGTTAGTGTATAAATATACATATATTGGTATTATTTATCCTTTTCACAGGTATCCTCTTTCCAAAATCCCCTGGATTCTTTCAATATCCGCGAGCTTTGTAGCTGAAACAAGCTCCTGCTTCAGCTTCTTCCTCTGACTGGTTGAAAGCCTCTGATATGTACTTTTCATATGGATTGTCTTACTATCCAAAGCCTCTTTTGAATACTTTTTTTCAGGACCCATGCCTATATCCACAGTGCTCTCAGATACCTTTCTTGCAAGATCTGTCGGCTCTTTGTGTGTGCCAAACAACTTTGTGGCCTCCTCCTTCTCATTTTTCTTCACCTTCTCAGAATCCAATATCTTCAACGTAGGGAATTTCCAAATGGTCCAAAGCCTATAATTTTTCAACCCTGTGATCGGGTTTCCAGTTAAGTATAACTCTCTCAAATTCTTAACTGAGGACATTCCTGCAAGCTCTTTTGGAGACCTTATGAAATTATTTATTAGTGACACCGACTCCAAGTTATAAAGCTTTGATGCAAAGTTAGGACTCAATATTCGAATTCGATTACGCGCCAAAAGTAAAGTTTTTAGTCTGCGTGATTGGCCAAACTCTGGTACTATTATTAGGTCATTGTCAGTCAAATCTATGCACTCAAATATGTCTGTATCAAGCAATTGTGATATCCCGATATCAAGATCGGAGAGTGTTAAAGAACGAAGGGAAATTGTTCTTTCACCAATAGGATTTATGAACGTTGGGGCATCTGCCACGATTACGGGAGTGAGCTTCATATGTAAAAGTAGAGTTTGCCAACCAGATAGTTTTTGTGGTGCTGAATTGCCATAAATTAGTATCTTGCGAAGAGATCTCGATGTGTACAAGTGCTATAAAATTAAGCATTCAAAAATGTCTGGCCAAATTTAACGGTGTACGGGTGCACCAGAAATACATTCGTGTGTCCCCCTCATTTTGCTTTAGCAAAAGCGTCTTTAGGATATATTTACATTTATGTTCAGCTATAAATAAGAAGTTGGATCTCCAGCACAATTCCCGAATGTAATTATTCATCAAGAGAAAGAGATGAATGTTGGCTTGGTAAGATTTTGCCGTCAATACTTTCATATTTCTCCTTTGTGACTTTTCTCAACTGTTGCACCTCCTCAGGCGTAAGAGGATCGACAGTCTCTGCTGGTGAAACAAATTCAAAATCACCGAATCCAAACGCTCTGTCAGAGATCTTGTCCAAAACATAAAGCTGCATCCTGACATATCTAATTACAGCTTCAAGTTTGACGATATCTATGTTTTTATCGCCGTTGAAGACATTTCTCCATATAGCTGAAGCCAAAACAGCATCGGACTGTGATGCAAGTGCCTCGTCAAGAGAAGCCACTATACCGATCATCTGCGAATGAAAATCCTTCAGGTATCTAGTTCGTATAGTGCCTGAACGGATATCCATCTCTTCTGAAAGTCTCATGTCAATGTCTTTGAAGAACTTATCAACAAGCTTCTGCTGATAGTTCTTTCCAACTTTGAATGGGAGGGCCCTCATTCTGACAAAGAGCATCCAGATGTGCAAAATTGTTATCTGATACCACTGGGCAAATGTTCTAGGCAAGCCTAATGTTGAATACCAGAAAGCCGCGGTCTCTGATAAAACCTCATTCTTATACTGGAGAGACTGATCTTTACACATGTAATAGTATTTCGAACCACCAATTGATCCTGCTCTGATTCTGTCCATATCCATATGGAAAATCGAGACAATAGCCTCACCTAGTGCCTTCTGCCACTCAGGCAACCTCACAACTGCCCTCTCATATAATGGCTTCTCCAATATTTGCTTAGGATTCACATCCTTCTTTGGGATTTCTGGATTCACCAGATTTGGCATGGATGATTGCTTAGCGTAGTTGTGTGGAGATTCACTTGATGCCATATCAGTAGTTTGCGATTTATATCTCAAACCAACTATCATATCATATCTAATGGCACTTCCAAGTGAATGGCGGCTTATATTTGCTTTTGCAGCCCGCAGTCCAGAATAGGCAAGCATTTCTTGAGCTGTTATTGGTCTTTAGTCAGTGGCTTGGTGCAAATGATGTTTGCTTAGTTTTCTCAAGTACGGCGACAGGAATCGCAAAAAGAAATAAAGAGAAATAACATTTTTTTTTATTCTTTTTCCCCCTTTCTCGATTTTTAAAAATTAGAACGGGACCCCACCCGAACTGTGAGAAGCACCAAAAGTGGAATAAATTTCATTATCAGTTCTAACACTACCTGTGATAGAGCACATACTAAAAGCATGATGAGATTATTATTAAAAGGACCAGGCTATAAAAAGAAGCACATTTATACATGTAAAAAAAATAAACACTCTCAATCCACGATATCCGCAGTGTTCATAATATCTGCATCTGTATCTGGTTGCTTTGTCTCTGGCTGATGCTGTTGCTCATTAATGCTAAGACTCTCTATTCCATCTTTGACATCTTTACTGGAAGTCTTATCTGTTTTCTCGCACTGCTTCTTGAGTTCATCAAATTGCTCCTCGTTATCAAGTAGTGCCTGTACTTGAATTACACCGCATCTGTCAAATGTATCCAATATCTGCTCGGCGTCTTCCACACTCATAGATGCAAACACCTTGTTAATTTCATCCAGGCCTTCCGTCTTCAAAGCTTCCTGCATGTTTTCAGGAAGTGTCTGGAAGTATTTATACTCCTCTGTTCCCTCTTTTGGAAGCTGAACCGTTAGTTCGGAGCCAGGATCAACAGACCGTAGCTGAATCTGTTCCACTCCTTGATTTGGATCTTCTTTTTCCTGCTCCTCCTTCAGGATCTTGCATCGACTAATGATGTGCTTGTACATCTTGTCATAATCCTGCATAAAAACGGCATACGCAGGTGAGTTGGCATCAGACATCTTCTCCACAAACATGTCGACCAGCTGCTTTTTCCTCAGTGCACTATGGTTCGCAACTGCACCTCTGAACAAGTCATCCAAATACTGGAGAAGCAGACCTTGGTGAACTATCTGTTTTGTTCTCTCTTTGTCTCCAGACAACTCGGAGTCAAAGGCTTTCATCATCAAAGAATCCTTCTGTTGCTCACAAGCAATGTAAAGATGCTCTTTCACAAACATACCTGCATCCTCAATATCGCGCTGTGGTATCTTAGAAAAAACAAGTGTTTCTGGAAGACATTCTACATCATCGAGTTGATTTAAAGGCTTTGATGGTTTCTGACCAGAATCATCCCTTACATCGTTTATCGTTTCCACTTTTTCTTTGTACTGCTTGCTCTCACTGGCAGATGCACCCTCTGATGCCGCAGGATCATGTTTTCCATCGTTTGTATTATCGATAGCATCTGGATCGTTTTCCTTCTGCCTTTCCTGTTTCTCGTTCTTGTTGATAAAGGATGAATCAAAGCCAACGTGGTAGTCCTCACTCGTAATATGCTCGTGCTTCTCTTCCTCCAGCTCCTCTAGCTTGGGATCAATCTGCTCCAGAACCTTGTTGATTTTTCCCTGGTGCTCTTTAACTTTTTGCAAAATGGTGCTACCATCCTGAACATCTTTGCCTTCTTTCTTGATATCAGCCTCAATCTGTGTAAATAGATCCTCGATCATCTCGTTGTACGTAGGGGAATTGTCATCTTGTTCAATTGTGCACTTTTCCTGTGGATCGAACTGATTGTTGATGTATTCGTTCCTCTTTTGTGCATCTGTGATATCAATAATGGAAAAATGCTTCAACAATTTATTCACCCTTTCTGTCAATTTTGTGTACATTTCCTTTTGGATCTTCAGCCCTTTAATTTCAGCCTTTCTTTGTGCCCTTTTCTCGTGTATATCTCTTTGCTTCCATCTTATAAAGGATGCCTTATCCACGTTTGGATGGCACTCAATGTCGGAATCATCAGATAATTCTAACCTGTCCCATTTTGAATAGTCAACCATCTTTAGCAATGTTTAACGCTCTTGTGTCGAATCAGTTAAAATTTGATATGTTATATAATGCAGCCTTTATTAAGTATTAGAGTTATACAACAATACCTCCCTTTATATATGAGCGATCGAAAAATATACTAAAATAATTTCCCCAAACTTTTTATTTACTTTTTTTAATCTTTAGTGTGTTCTGGAAAGTTCACCGGACAATCACCAAATAAGTCAATTTGACAAGAAGAGTGTACAAGAAAAAGCAATTATTTTTATCAAAAATAAGGATTTTTAAAGTAATTCAAGCAACATATATATCTAACTGGGCCATATCATTTGTAAGTTCAACCTCCTTCATTTGAACCCCAGGTAAAGCATTGTTACGCAATGTAAAAATGTAGACATGTTTGTATTGGTGTAACGATGCATTAATTATTTGCTGGTCGGGATAAAAATGGAGAAGAAAAATATAAATTAATAAATTCAAGATAATTTAAAATTATCTTTATCTGAAGCATTGAATTTAATTATCTTCTGCCAAGACCCCACAACTCTTTCCCAACCAACAAAGCAACATCATTTCAGCTTGTTATTTCTAGTACAATATTTCTGACGCAAGCGTATTCAATACAAAGAGTCATTTGGCTGCATTCAGACCCAACTTTAGTAATTTAACGGTCGGCAGATAATACATACTTGATACGATTTAACTATTCTCCATTGGAGACATAATGACTACGAATGAAGGGCATCAGAATAGTCATTCTGACACTCTGAATGGGGATCCGGGACTAGATCCAAATGCAGTTGACTTTGATTCCTTTTTGAGTGGGCATTTTTCAGGGCTATCGGGCTTACAAGGGAATACAGACAATCCGGCTAACTTTGTCGGTTCACTTCCGGCAAACCAAAGTGACTTTAATACTGAATATAGTGTTAAGCCTCACAGCAATCTCTCCAGCAGTTATACGGTTGGACCTTCAATGCGTGCCCAATCAGCTAATGCAATGCAAAGTGGTGTCAAAGCTTCACTTTCAAGAGCAATGGCTTCAAAGAGTTCTAGAAGTGGCTCAACAGTAGAAAGAAGTGCAATACATGGAAATGCAAGAAGTCCTGCTTCTGTATCTTCATCTGTGAGAGGTAAAGGAAGGCCTAAGAGAAGAAGTTTGGCTGGAGCATCTACCTCTGCAAGTGTACAGCCTGTTGATAGGAAAAGAAGAGATAACATTAATGAGAAGATTCAGGAGTTGATGCGGCTCATACCAAGGGATTTCTTTAACGATTCAAAGGAGAAGTCAGGTACTAAGGATGGAAAGCCAAACAAGGGTCAGATACTTTCCAAATCAGTCGATTATATCACCTGGTTGCAGCAAAGAATTGATGAAAACAACAGGAAGGAGGTCGAGCTGAGTATCAAACTTAGGAACCTTGAAATTGCCAATAACGTTCCAATCAATAGACGTATGAATTTACTGCACACAAGTGCTGAGGTTGGATTATCGAAAATTGGTGTTGGTCCTTTGGCAGAGCAACAGTTAGAACGTCAACAGAAGGCAATGGCAACATCTGGTAAGAGTCCTAACTCTCCGGCATCTCCCGGTATCAGACGCTGAACAGTGCGATCATTTTTCCCACAGCTTTTCTACGCAACGTTATATTTTTAGTTGTTCTGTTCTTGAATGCCAATTCTATAATTTTATCTTTTTTGTCCTGGGTATACACTATTTGCTTTTATTGATAACATTTGAGAGTTCTCTTGGCAGGCTTTTTTTTACATTTACCTTAAGGGATACATGACCTTTTGATGACTTAAACGTCGTCCTCTGTAAATATATGATATAGATAGAGCACCGATAAAATTTCAGTCTCCCTAATACACTCCCCATTTATGTACGTGAAATATTTCTACCGAAGCTGGAAAATTTCCCGAACAATAAAGAAAAGATCCTACTTTTTTTTTTTAACATCCAAAAATTTTCATCCCTTAACATCTGAAGATCACAATCTTTAAGACAACAGGGCTAACCAATTCACGCCACATTTTTCAACGTTAAACGGGCATACATACTGTAACAATGCGAGGCGTTGTGATACGAAGCGTTAATGATACAAAAGGGTGGTTGGTTGCCACTTTAATAAAGGGTCATGGAAGAAATGAGGTCCAGATTTTAACTACCAAAGAAGACTTGAAAAAGTTGGAAAATAAACTAGAATTTCAGCAGGATGAACACATTTTATACCTGAGATGGATCCAGAGATCCAAGAGTGTAGATCAGAAGGTGCGCAAGAGAAAGTCAAACGACAAGCCGGATGGTATAAGCAAAATGAATTTTGACTATCTAGCGGTTCTTCTGGCAACAGGTGAAATTTTGGTTTACTCACCTGATTCAAAGGAATTTGTCACAAAAATGTCGAATGAGTCTCCACTTTCATGTATTTGCTATGGTGGTGCATCTTCCATTATTCTTGGGTATGCACCAAGTGAATCAGAAATTAAGAAGTACAATATTTTAGATAGTCGGCCATTGGAAACATACCATGCTAAGATCGGTAAGGATATCCATCTAATGCAATTACTGAATGATGGGTTGATTGCCTTTGCTTCAGAGAATTTGATCGTTTATAACGATGAAGATCGTGAAATAAACTACACAATCGAAGCTCCAAGAACACATAGAAACCAGATTCTCCAAATACTAAAATCTCGCTTGAACGGCAACCTAATGGCAATATCCAGAGAAATGGATCCTACCATAAACATTATTTCACTTGAGGAGCAGAAAATCATGGCTACTTTGAGATGTAAAGGTCACGTTCTTTCCCTGGTGGCGATAAGGTCAAAGAAGACAAAGGAAGAGATCCTTGTTGCAGTTACAGATAAGGGAAGAATCGAGATGTTTAGAGATGCCTTCAACGAAAATGGCCGGCGTCAAAAGGCCTGCGATGCTGTTTTACAGACAGACAAACAGTTGGAGTTGAATGGTATTATATGCACCGATGGAAAGCTCAGCGTTTCTTACTTTGATGGATATCAGATGAAGCTATCTCCTCTCACCATTTCTGATCCTGGTGTGCTTAGTGGTATCATGACGATTAAATTGGGAGAATCAAGAGAAGAAAGCCAAGCAATTGTCATTGATTTAGACAGGGAAGAAACGGCAGAGAGTGCAAAAGAGAGTGCTCCTAGTGCGGTTAAAAGTTCTGCTTCAGCTAAAAATGAAAAAGCTGCCAAGCGGTCTTCTTCTGATGCTGATGGGCTCAATACAGAAGTTTTGCCATCTCTGGATGATCCCAAAGAGTTGTACGAGGCTCTTGTGAAGAATATGGAAAGTAGAAAGACTTTAAAAAGTTTGTTGCTACAGAACGAGAAGTTAACAAAGCAGTCTTTGTACCTTCTTTTGGATGAAGAAGCTAACACTTTGTTTCAGCAGCTAACAGTGCTTATATGTGAGAACTCTAATGGAAGCGAAAAGCTCATAGAGGTGGTTGGTTTGCTTCTAATCCTCAAGGGCTCGTATATAGTGAAAGATTATGATTCCGTGGAACTTTTGAAGTTATTACGGTCTTCGTTGGTTAGTAATTTGAAGTTGCTGCCATCTCTTTTGGGACTTCAGGGAAGATTGTCTCTTTTAAACTCTCAACTTAAGCTTAGATCAGAAATGGCACTACAAAGTGATAGCCAGGGGAAAGATACTCAAGAGGATGAAAGCGAGGAGCCTAGAGCTGATTCTCTAAATACTTTGATAAATCATGCAGTTATTGTTGATGGTGAACGTCATGAGTTTGGGGATTCTGCGAAGAATAATGAAGCATCTGAATATATAGAAGAAGAAGGTGAACCAGATCTTGCTGATCTTACACTTCAGTCCTCTCCTACAAAAGCTTAGATGAAGTAAGCTCACGCTATCCATAGATATGTATTAATAGTCATTTCAGTCACAGATTGTAGTTGTGTGTTTTATTTATTTGTTTTTAGTCGAATGACTTTAAGTCCGATGCTCTCGTGTTAGGCATTTACTCAGGTTTATTATTTAGATCTAGAGTCGATGCCGCGAGTATTGTTACTTTCAGGAATTTTTTTTTTTTTTTTTCCTTCACATCACCTTTATCTATGAAAATTTTTTTCATTCAGCTTCCCCCAACTCTAGTTACCCTTCATGAAAGGTTTAACATATTCCCTCTTACTTTCGGAAATATATTCCCATAAAAAGTGGCCTAAGTGTGCCCAAAGATATTTGCATCATGACTACTACCGAAAAGTACTTTGTTTCATACAACGGTGTCCATAAACTCTGCCAAAAGAGTGCAGAAACTCTGCTCAAGACCATCGGCAAGCCAGATGTTATTGTTGCTATCGGTGGTGGTGGTTTTATCCCATCGCGTATTCTCAGAACTTTCTTGAAGCATTCTGGGGAGAAGAACATTCCTATTCAGGCTATTGGTTTATCGCTTTACGAGGACATGGGATCTCAGGACAAGATTGGTAAGGAGGTTATCAGAACCCAATGGTTGGACTTTGGAGCTTTGGAGAAGAGCTTCGACTCTCTGATTGGCAAGAACATATTGATTGTTGATGAGGTTGATGATACTAGAACAACGCTTCATTACGCATTGACCGAGTTGTACAAGGATGTGAAAAGAAAAGCCGATGCTTTGGGTAGAGACATGTCCGACACTAAATTCTCGATTTTCGTTGTGCATGATAAGAAGAAGCCTAAGAAGGCTGACATTAACAAAGATTACATGAATGGTGGTATATATCTATGTGGTGAGGAGGTGCCCGATAGATGGATTGCCTATCCTTGGGAGGCCGACGATATTGATGAGCACACTAAAAAGGCTCATGCACAGGGCCACGATTAGGTGGTTTTTTCGCTTTATACTTTCTTTTCTGCATTTTCCGTGTCTACAAATGAAATAATAGCGTTTTAATCTGTAATTACATTCAATTCGCATTACATTATACTAGGGTACATCATTACTTTCTGTCCACTTTATCGTGTAGAGCCACCAGCTCCAAAGTTTGCTGCTTGAGCATGTCCTTCAAATCGGCGACATCATCTTGAAGTTCAGTACAACGCTCAGTCTTTTCACCAAGTGATTCCAAGGCCTGCTCATATCGCTTATTTGTCTCACCGATTTCAATCTGTAGTTTCGATAATCTGTCCTCGTTGTCTCTCGTTTCCTCAAACCGTTTCATGAGCTTCAAAATCTCGTTCGATGCGTCCTCCTTCATCTTGCTGAGGTTTTCGTTCTCGTCCTTGAGCGAAATCTTTTCACGTTCAAGTTGCCGCACTCTCGCCGAAAGTTTTGTAACCAACTGGATGTTGGAAACAGATGGAGGTGCCAGTGAACCACCTACATTCGATGCAGATTCAGAAGGCGCTATTGGCCCACTTCTGTATTCATCACGCTCAAGAATGGTAGATCCATTCTCATTCTGGATAATGGAGCTCTCAGCATGGTCTCTGATCTTTGAGATGTCAGTTAATGGTGATAGTGGCTGCAATTGTGGTTGCTGTTGTTGTTGTGTCGCCGTCAAATATGGTAACTGGCCTCTAGAACGTCTTCTTAGGTCTGTTGAACTATCGGAATTAGGAAAAGTCTTCGAGTACTCGAGGCCTGGTGTCAGTGCAGATTCACCAACTGCAATATTTCCAAGACTGGTTGTGCGATTTTGTTGGTTGAGTGCAGGCACACTAGTAGATGAGTCAAAGTCGTTCAAGTAGAAAGAAGGCGTAAAGTTTCCATCACCCTGGCCATTGTTCAAACTGACTGTTCTCAATCTAAGAGTCTCACTCAATCTCGTCTTTTCCTCGGATAGCTCTTTCAACTTTTTCTCGAATTCTGTCTTCTCGGTATCGTAATCTTTTTGAAGAATGTCATACCTCTGCTTCAAGGATTTGAAATCGGACTGCAGCTTTGCAAGCTCATTCCGACATACAGCAAGATCAGAAGTGAGAGACGATTCGGTCTCGATTTGCTGATTCATCTCTTCCGTTCTAGAGTTCAAATCATTGCTTAGTGCCCGTATCTTTTTGGCATTTTCGGTTGCTCTCTTCTTGTACATATCAAGTTCGGTATTCGCATCTCCAATTTTCTTCTCATACGATGTCTCTAGTAGTTTCCAGTTCTCCTGCGCCTGTGTATATTGTGCCTGTAGCATTGAAAGTGAAGAAGAATCAAGGCTTTCAGAGTTATTATGGCCCCTGGATGCCTTTGATCCAGATAAATGCGACTCGTTTTGTATTCTAATCTGCTCTACCTTTGCCTCAAGTCTCTTTATTTCCTTATCTGATTCTTCTTTGTTCTTAAGATGTTTGGCTTTCTGCTTCTGTATTATCTCTTTCAAGACTTTTGTCTCCCTAGTTTTGTCTGCTTTAAACTGCTCAAAGTCCTTTTTCAATTTCGTGAATCTATCTTTTAGTTCTCCCTTCTCCCTTTTGAGAGTGTCAAGATCAGCATTTTCGCTCTTCGATACTTCCAATTCCTGCCGAAGCTTCTTATTTTGAGCTTCTAAACTGTCGGATTTAGACTGTAGCCGCCTTGTGAGTTGAGCATCGTTGTTAGCAGCTTTAAGCTGATCTTTTAACGCTGAAACGCTTTCTTCCATTTTGATCGCCTTCATTGCAAACAGCTTTCCGTTTTTTTCGGAAATGTCGAGTTCATTTTCTAAATCCTGTTCTCGCACCTTCATTTTCTTCAACGATTGAGAAAGTCTAACCTCCTTGGCAGATAACTCGCTACCTTCTTTCATAATCTGTTCTATTGTATCGTCCTTCTGTTTCAACTTCTTCTTCAACGATTCTAGCTCCGTATTTGTGTCTTTCACCTCGGCATTTTCAGGGCTTTTTATTTTCTGGCGTAATTTCTTGACTGTCTGTTCATTTCTTGCCACCAATTCAAGTAATTTGTCCTTTGTGAGATCTGCGTATTCTTTTGGTATGGACAAGTCATGATTTTGTGTCGAGTTGCATTCGATACTAGTACTCGATCTGGGTGTTGAAGATGCAGATACACTACTAGGCTCAGGGCTTCCACTTTGGACTTGTTTTAATACCTTTGAAGAAACACTTCTTTTCTTGTACTTCCTATCTGCGGCTGAAGAACCTTTTTGGGCCGCCAGTTGAAGTCTTTCTTGAAGAGTTAGCCGTTTTTGGGGCTTAGTCTTGACTTTCGTTTCAGATTTGGACTTATCTTCTAGCTCTGTCTTAGAGTCACTGTCAGGATTTGTTTCTGTATCACTAGTTTTGTCGTTCGTTTTGTTTGAATCTTGAGAATCACTTAAGTTGCTGGAAGATTGTTGATTGGCTACTATATCACTTTTCACTTTAGATTTCTCCTTGACTTCCTCAGCCTTAGAACCTATACTAGGAGGTGTATCTGGTGTTGACGCATTTTCAACAGCTAAATCGCCCGCTGTATCCGTAGACATTTGTGCCTCAAATGTGGCGATATCGATAATTTGCTGCCCGAAATAGATAGGCTTCGGACCGACGCAAAAAATGATGCTGAGAATAAACGATGGTATAGAACAGTCAATGTATTTAGAAAAATTGTGACGAGGCTCCAACACGAATTTTTAATTGTGTTACTCGGAGAAAAAAAAAATACGTGCGCGTCTGGCGAGAGGCTGAATGGGGCAAGATAAGGATTGATTATTGACCTCTAATTCTCACAGCTACACAACCAATAAAATAAACTAAAACCGTAGACCATTATAGTAAACCATTATAAAGCAAAAAGCAGAACGAAAACGACGACAAAAAGCAAAGCAATAATAAAATGAGAAATGCAAAAGTAAAATAAGATTTATGCCTGAACAACTCTAACTGCAAACCAAGAATATATGAAAAAAATAGCAGATACAAGAAGGAGGAAAACCCATGAACGAAATAAAAAGACCCTAACTAGGAGGCGAAATCGCGCACCTAAAACCAATACTCAGTCAAACACTTAATAGCCACCACAGTACTGTCTCATAGCGTTTTCAAGTTGCTGTTGCTCGTTTAAAGCACAGTTATTGAAGTATGACGACATCTGAGTATTTGAAAAAGGCTGCTGGGAAGAACAACCCGCGTTGTTATAGCCCCAGGAAACCTTTTGCTGCTTATCCAGCTTTGCTGAGTAGGGCAGTGGGATATAAGCCTGCTTGTCGCAGGAAGAGTAATTGCTACCATTGCTCGAAACAGTAGTAGTACTCGAAACAGAAGAAGCCCGAGAGTGGTTTTCCTCGTAGTAGTCGAAGATTGAGCTTCTGCTACTGTTGAGAGAGGAGGATCTCGAGTGGATATTCTGATAGGAAGCATATGGGTATAAAGTGTTGAGCGAATGTTGTTTTTTGTTGTTGTTGCAACCATTTGCAGTGTGGTGGTATCGATAATTGATTGGCTGCGCAGACTCATAGGCCTGTAATGTGCATCTTGGAGCAGTGATTGTTTGTGTGGAGTATGCCATAGTTCCAGGAGCGATGTTGTTCATCATTCTTGACTGTCTTCTGAGATCAGTCTTGATTGGCTCTAGGAATCTTCTCCAGACCCTTAGAAGTTCGGAGGTCTCTATCCTGAGATCCCAGTCGAGAAGCATTAGAAGTTGCTTTTCCATGAGGTTAACATCTTCGTTGCGGAACAAGCCATCGGTGTACTTACTCCAGTGCTTGTTTTTGGGAGAAGAGTCGTTGAAGTACTTAGATGCGATTATTAGGCATGCAAGAAAGATTCTGTGCCTGGTGCATGGCATTCCATGAGCATCGGCCGGGAGACGCTCCTTCAGTCTGTTCATATAGACGATTGTTGACATGAGAGTTCCAGTATAAACATTGGTATATCTGACCAACTTGGTGATGAAGGTCATTAAAGAAGGAAGTGGCCTGGTCTTGTAGACAGGTGGGGAATTTGGTGGTGTAGGGAGTTGCTGTGTGATGACTTTGGAAGACTCGCAAGGAAGAATTTGGAGGGTCACGTTGACCAAGTTGTGGATCATGTCCTGCGTAACAGGAGAGTTAAGGAATATGTGAAGAGCTTCTTTATCAGACATTTTGATAATGAAAGGCAGGGGTAAATTTAAATGAGTGATAAGGAAAGAAAGTGGAATAATATAATGTTAAGGTATTGTTTGTTGGCTTGCAACTATCCAGGGTTGGGTTTGTAGGACAGTAACGAAGGACAGATACAAAAGATGAAACAAAAAGAATGTTACTGGTGATGAGATGGCTGGACAAACAACGGGAATGGTCAAGTTTATATAGATGGAGCATTCAAAAGGCTTGTTAATTAAGTATTTCTTAAAAGGGGGTAAATGAAATACATGGAGGAGGACATGTACGGAGCAAGCCACGATAATGATGTCAGAAACGGCTTGTTAATGAAATATACGGAAGGGCCAGGTATAATGGGGGAGTGAATAAAGTTAGGCACGCCAAGATTTCAAGATGCTGAAATGGGTATAAGACAATATGTTTTGTTGAAAATTCTAAAGGAGTACTGAATTGAGGTTGATATTTTCTTTTCACTGTCGAGGCCTAGAATAATGCATGAATCAACGCGGTATGTTAATTTCAGTAAACCGGAATGCGCTAAAGGAGTCGTCCTTGAAAATTATATTATGTACGTAATTTTCGCGTTCTGGGGAATTTTCCAAAAGCGCGTTAAATTGTCTCCTGCGTTTTCTCCTCTGTACTGATTGAAAAGTTCCCTTTACAGCATGTATTTTACACGAGGACCTATTGTAACGTTGAAATTTATTTTGTCCCTTCCGTCTTTTATTATTTTCAATGAGATAATATCGTACATCAGTATTAATACAAGGGGTTGAAACGAAGAAATTAGAAGAGAAGAAAAGTGAATGTTCCTCTGTTCTTCCGACCAAATGGAAATTATCCAACCATAAATTGAGGTCTTCTTCCGCAGTGTATAACATATCATAATGCACTTCACCTGAGTTGCTGAGCAATTCGGATTTGGCAAATATGTTCAATCCATTGACGTCACACTCCTCAGAATTCAAACTCGATTTGTCTCCTTAGAACCTTAAATGCAACTGTCAATTTTTCAAAATACCCTTTCAAGCCAAAATACACTTATCTCTGAGCCTCCTGTATCGTACGAGCCAAGAGTTTGGTACATTTTAGCTACCCCCTTTCGGCATTCAGCATAATTTCCTGCCGTATAACGCGAAAACCTGAAATAAAATCCTGATTTACCTTGCATACGTATTTTCAGTTGTAATTTCAGGCGTTTTTTCATCTTTTGTGTTTGTATTTTTTGCTTCTTTTTCGCGACTCCACATTTTTCTCCACCCCTTTAAGTGTATTTTTCTTAATTTTCACTTGTGGATTACAATCTTTAGATCTATACAGGGTTGCGTTTTTTTTTTTTTTTTTACTTGTGACTGTACTCTATAGAACACATTGGTATTAAACGAACATTTGATTAGATATGTGCATTTATTGTCAATCTTTATAAAAGATATGGGCTTATCTATCGATGCTCTCTTTGTTAGTGCATCCTTTTCCCTGTCCCATATATCCTCCCAGCCCTAACGCATTTTCTTTTTCAGTCCCAAAATACTTTCGCGTCTGCATTTTACTTCTTTCGGTAGCATTTTTCGCCAATATGCTCGCAAATGTGCTTTCCGTTTGTCATGATATTTTTCAATTTTCTTGCTCTTTATCTATGTAGCACAAAATTTACCTAGTTGAGATTTATCCAAAGCATTATGTACATTATTTAACTATTCGGTCCCATTGGTATCTCTGTTTTCTTTATTAATTTCTTTTCGTGTATCTTCTTTCAGCCGTGAGATTAAATCATTTAAATTTCTTCATTATAGCTATTGATGTAGCAATTATGAAAGTTCATAGCTGCACAACTATCTAACAAAGATCGTTAAGATTAACAGATTTTTCCGGCGAAAAGGTACACTCGAAATATTGAAGTATCTATTTATGCCGCTTAAACATCTTCAAAAATGTACTGCTAAGAGAATCCATCTTTATTTGGGGTATCTTTGTATACTGTGGTATTTCAGGACCGCCACTAAATATACTTTGGAACAGTCTGCCTTGTTTTTTATTGTCTATAGACTCTTCACGATTGTCCTTTTTTATTCCGTATTGTTTCATTACATCTGATAGTCTTGGATTCACCCGGTTGTAGCACTGTACCAATTCCTTGTCCGCATCAAGATATATTTTCTGAGATGATGATGGTGCCTGCAAATTATATCCTCGTATTCGATCATTGAGCTTATTAACTTCAAACCTGAGGCTTCCATTCTTCTGCTCTTCTTCCCATTCTTTGCTTTTAAATGAAGTATCCGATGCAAGTTTCCCTGCCAATTTAAGTAGCTGGATATCATCGGCTTTTGGATATAATTTCTTGATTAATAACACTGCTCTTAACGACCACCGTCTGTCCAATTCATTACGAAATTGCTCAATTTCGTTCTGCACCGATCCCTGGGTCTCAATCCACGGGGGAATAGCATCCTGTCCTTTCATGATTTTGTTGAGATGATACTCTGTTCTGTCGATATATGCACTATTTGCCGTGAACCCTTTTTCAAAAGGTTTTCCCCTATGTATGTTTTTAAAATCACCTCTTCTCTGTGCCTCCATTATCCTTTGATCTGCCAATGACTTAATTGTGTTATCAACCCCTGTAAAAGTATCACTGATCAACACAGTAGGCCCAAGTAGTCTCTCTTTATACATTTCCCTCCATTCTTTACGTTCTTTCTTCTTCCTTTCCTCTTCGGAATCTATTTCAATATGTTTCGATAATCTATAATCTAAAACCTTCTCTCTGGCATTGTCAAGTCGATTCAACTTACTTTTGGATCCCATTGAATTTTCCTCTAATCTGCCTACCTTTTTGATCTTGATGGATTCTTGCTTCAATCTTGACATTATCTCATAGGGACTTTCCTTACCATTCCAAGGTCTTTGTGCTGCCAAATTCCTACTCTGCTTATCTGCGTAACTTGGCATCTTGGCAATTGATTTCGCCCTTTGGTATTCCGCTGTTTCCTGCTTGGGATACTTCTTTATGGCCTCCGTCATCTTCTGCTTTATTTCTTCAATTTTTTTTGTGCTTGGTTCATCTGACGATCTCAAGTTTGAAGGCACTTCTATTTGTTTATTGTTTGGATTTAATAAAAAAGCATCCTCCCTTAGCATTTCTAGTTTCTCTTTTAAAATGTTCTCTTTCTCTTCAACCTTGATAATCTTCTTTTTGCTTTTGATCTCATATCCGATCCACCTTACCCCATCTTGAATCTTTGAATATTTGCTGATGCATTGTCTTACCCCATTTAGTAACATCTTAGCATGTAGTATTTATCCAGGATGTTCATAATTGCATATGCATGAATCTGAACTCGTTACTTTTCATCATTTACATTACTACAAATCATGAGATCAAGAACGATACAAAAAAAAATTACCCCATATTCGCGGATTTCAGATCATTTGTCGTCAAAATCAAGGATTTTAATTTAAATAAAATATTGTTAACACACTATAAGTATGCCATTTAACAAAGCAATACTGTATATAGTGGAAAATATTGCATTTTATTTGGTCATATTTGATAATTGGTTTATGTTTTGGGTTAAGTTAGATGAATAAATTTGGTATTGGTAGATGATTTGTTGATTTTTAACTTACAGAACACATCTTTTGATTTTAAATTTTTCAGAATCTACACCGAGCAAATTTATTAGTACTTCTTAAGGTATTAAAATCAATCAATAATTTATAGCAGTGACTATTCTACTATCTTAACATTAATTTAATAACGTGATTTGTTGAAACGACAGTGGCAACTTTATTGAAAGAGGAATATTCAAATACCCATCTCACATTGCTTCCCCACCCTATGGAGTAAACAGATAATTGCCACGTTTTCTATCCTTTTTAAAGCCACAAATTTCTTAAACTAGTCCTTTAGGTATTAGACCTCGGAATATTAGTAGAAAATGGTGTTACCTCTATAAATAAAAGGTAAGCACAAATGACTTTTGGAGTCTAGAATAATATTTGCTCACATTGCTCTTTGACTATTTGATCATGTAGATGGATATTGACTGTAAAAAACTTTGTTATATGCAAAAATAAATCCGGATAAAAAAAAATCCCTGGTAAGCAAACTATAATTAAACGCCGGATGAGTTATTCATTTGAATATTACAATTTGAGGTAGGCCGAATCTATTTAGACATACTTCTAAAGGTACAAATATTGCGTGTAATTGTATATTACGAATATATCTCATTTTCAGGTTTACGGCCGCATGTTGCACACTTTACAACAAACATCTTTATATGATAAATTATTAATCAAATTAATTCAAATACATTTGCATCTGTTACTTGTAAAACGATTGCTTTTTATATAGAGTGCCCTGATCAATGCTGATAAACGAAATAAAAGGGGAGATGAGGTAAGCTTTACGAATAACGTTGAACTGCCAAGAATAAATCATTACGTAGCGCTTGACAGGCTTTTGGTGTACAGATGCTGTCAGCCGTATCCTTTCCAAAAATGGGTTGGCCCCATCCTTTTTCGGAAATGGTTGTTTACTGTTTTCGGGCCATTGAGCAATTGGCGGATGCAACTGAGATGGAGAAAAATAAAATGAGCACTAGTTTTCTTGGAACATGAGAGGGGACAATTAAAGAAATTTGGAGTTAATAATATAAGCTTGAAATAAGAAGGTATAAATTAAAATGTTAGAAGAGGAAAATGAGTTCGGATGGTTAAAGATTAATATGATGGGTGAAGAAAATGATATTAACATTTTATGAGGTAAAATAATAAGTAGAAGTAGTTGTATTGAGTTCGGAAGAGAAACAGACCTGCAGCTTGATGAAAATACGCAATACATATAGCGGATAAACATTATAAAAAAAAAAGCATCCTCACAGTGGCAAAAAAGAAGGCATAGCAATCATCTGTACCAACATTTGCTGCCTAAGTGAACAAAACTGTGAAAATTTCTTACCTACCGGGGGTGGTTAGGCTGAATTTAAGTAATGTTTATGTTTTCTGCCTAAAACCTTAAATGGGATGTCATTACTTGCTGTTTTCAGCGCTCAGATTATTCTTTTGTGCTGCTTTGCTCCATTATTACTGGTATAGAATTTTTTCTTCCCTTTTGACGCACATTCTTTTTATTGTTGTTTTTCCTAATCTTGCCTTAGTTGTTATTTATTTTTCTCGAATTCTTTACATCTATCCTCTCTTAATTCAATTACTTTATTCTTTTGCCAGACCCTTGACTGCAAACGGAATTCAAGCTTTTCACAGTATTTCCTCTTTTCTCTTCTCCCGCTTTTCCCTTGTCACATCTAATTATTAGTTGTCCAACAAGTCTAACCACAATCTTGTTACTCCAATAAGGACATCTCGACCTTGGAAAAGAAAAAAAAACTCAGATTGAAACTATTTAATTTATTTATCCTGACAGGCTTAGCACACATTAATTGATTACAATATTATAGCATATCTTCGTTCAATTAAGCTTTAAAGAAGTTGGCACAAATTCTAAATACGCATCATAGCATAACATAACTTAATACAACACACTAAAGAAAAATGCTTTCGTACGGAGATATCTCTTTGAGGTCGGTGAACTTCATCTTTCTCATTATTGTTCTTGGTTTAAGTGGATCTTTGGCTGCCACTACCATCACACAGTCGAACTCACAGGTCAACTTTTGTGTTTTCGCAGCTGCATTTGCTTTGCTTACATCCACGTTTTACGGGTTGGCTGCATACTTCATTTCATTCTTGGCATCTCCTTTATTCCTGGTCATTTTTGACTTCTTGAACTTTGTGTTCACTTTTGCTGGTGCCACTGCCTTGGCTGTTGCAATCAGAGTGCACTCTTGCTCCAACACAAAGTACCTAAAGTCCAACAATGTCGCACAAGGATCTTCTGACAGATGCAGAAAGGCTCAAGCAACATGCGCCTTCCTCTACTTTTCATTTTTCATCTTCCTATTCTCGCTTGCAGTGCAAGTAATCAGTTTGTTGAAGAATGGACTTTTCGGAACATCTTATTCCTCAAAGTCGGCAAGAACAGGTGTTCCTACACTGTCCCAGGTTTAAGTGAGGTTAACTTATGATTTTGGATCGCTTTGTGTTTTCGTCTTTCTCTTTTCTCCGCAGAACTTATCACTACAAGGTCTGCATACATGCTAGTGGTGTATTGTTCTGTGAAAAAGGGGGAAAAGCGTAAAGAAGCCAAGGCCATCTGTTCAATTACTTTGCTTCCAGACAAACACATACACCGAGAGAGTTTGCCGGTTCAAATATCGTAATAAGAAGACTTTGAAGGGAAACCTCGTCTTCCCACGTCATCACTTCATCTCATATCTTATTGTTCAGCCTGAAATTACCCAAAATTTTGAGGGGAACGAGGAATGACATCGAGGATTTTTTGTTATTTCTCATCATTTTTTCCCCATAATTTTGGCATACTATACCGTTTGCTGTGCCACCACATTCGCCATATACTGCAATCAACTCCTCTTTGTTTTGATCCTCGTTTCCCTTACTGAATTCTACATCAACTTCTCGAAGGTGCCTTGTCGGTTACAGAGTTTCTTTGATTTTTATTTTGTTTTATATTCTTTTTCGTTTTGGCATTGCCGTTATCGTTCCGTTTTATTTACTGGCAGCAGTTCAAGTTGTCTCCATCCTGAGTCTTTGTTAAACCGTTTGTTGCTTTTTAAAGTTGTCTTTGGAATTCGTTACTCATTTTTCTTACCATCTTTGCCATAAGTGCGTTTCTTTCTAATTTTTTATTATTTGTTTTCCTTGTGCCGTCTTGTCTTTCTTTTTTCTATTTTTGCAATTTGTGATTTGATACCTACCCAAAATACATACTATTATTATGAACGTTGGTAAAAAAATACGTTTTATCGATCTCTGTTATCTTAAGTCATTTCTTTATTTTACAGTTTATTATACAGAACAAGAACACATGGGAGTAATTATGTCACACACTCAGCTATTTGTAACCTTTGGTGGCCATGAACTTCTCAAGAATCTCCCAAAGATGCTCAGTTGTCTGCTTGTCCCTGAATCTACGACTTCTCTCAATAGGAATAACCTCTAAGTTCCATCCCTTGATCGATGGTGGGATCAGATCCTCATTGTAATGCACATAGAAGCCCTTCACCTTCTGAAAGAGAATGTTCGGCCGAGAGTACCGATAATTCTTGAATTGCCATTCCTGCCCGGTGGTAAAAACTGCAACCACACGGTCCCAGTGCTCGGGTTTAGTGAAAAAACGATCCACGTCACTCACAACAAGAAACTTGATCTTCCTGTTGAATTTCTTCGAGTTACGAACAATTTCAACTACATTTTGACTTCCGGCCGAGCCTTGCGTGGCTTCAATTGATGTATCGACAAATTTCCCGTTTTCCAAAAAGTCCTTCACATTCCCTAGGTTGATAAGTGCAGAGGCTGAAGGAGAGAGAATAATGATAGGGTCCTTGTGCTTGAGTACAACCGACAAAGAGTGTGGATCCACATGTTCCTGATGGTGATGACGATGCGCTTTTGAGCCGGAATCTCTTGAACTTCCCGTTTCTCTCTTCAAAGGCCTCACAATCTTATACTCGCACTCTTTGGCAAGGTTTGCAAACTTCACGGGCTTCGAACCTCTGAGCGCACTGTTGTGATCCACAATTTCACGCTCATTTTCAAGCACACTTTTCAAAAATGGATCAGAGTCTATGATCTTTTGACGTTTGTGCATTTCTCCCAGACTGGACTCGGATGTCTCACCACGCTTAGATGTAGATTTTTTTCCATTTGTACGATTTTCCGTCGAAGTTGTTGTTTCTGCAGCCTCTAACTTCTTATTCCCATCGGATGTAGCTAGATACTTGCATGTGTCAGAAGACCCACTCAAATACGAATTGAGCTCTGTTCTCTCCAAAAAGTTGATGACTGCAATAGAGTTCTTCTCGCAATCCGCCAAATAATCGGTGGTGCTTGCTTCATGATGTATCCAGCACTGGTAGACGGCTCTTAAAGCTTCATTAACATTATCTTCTTGATTCACAAAACCCGTTTGCTCGTCCAATGATAACGGTGGCTGCCCTTCGATCGCAAGCTCCTTTGCATCTGAAATTGTTGCCCCTTCAGGAATGAGCTTGATGGCTTTCTTGCTAATGATAGCCGTTCGAAGAAGTGATATGGAGGAGGTCATGATGTTTTGATTGAAAGGAAAAATCAACCACTGATTCACGATGCTCCTTCAAAATGTAAATGTGTATTTTCTATACCAAGAGGGGTGCAACTTTGAAAAATCTAATACTACGCCCTTTCAGTGGAAAAAAATGAAACCTTTACTTCAGCTGGCTGAAGAGTTTGATTTAAAATTTCACCACACAATTTGTCTGTATGGCCAGTTGTTTTAATTTTTTCGGTTTGTCACTTTTCCTCTAGGAAGAGAAAATTTTAGTTTTACACCTCTTGACGACCTCTAGCGACGCGTCAACCTTCATCTTATCTGCCCCACTTAGTAGTGCATTTTTTTTGTCGATTAAGTCGCTTATCTTGCTAGCGCCATAATAATCATCGCGATAACAAATTCAGAGAAAGGGAAGTAGAAAAAGAGCGGTTGAAAGTCGAATGGCTGTGCATGTGGAGGGGATGAGCATACAACTTGCTTTTATTACACCAAGCGAATATATATAATCATTACACTAAATTAATTCAACTACATAGACATTTCATCTAGAAATGTCTGATATAGGTGATTTACCGAAACATACATTTCTATCGAGAGTGTTTGGAGTAAATCAGAATTCAAAAGAAGGAGCAAATTCAAGACCACTATTTAACGACGATACACAAGAAAACAACTTTGGATTGGATGGATTGGATGAGAGTTACCCGCAAGACAATAATTCTGGATTTACAAGTCATGCATTTCAATCACATACAAGCATCCACAGTACTGAGAGTTCCGACGAGACGGATGATGAAGAAACGGGAGATGATGCTCACATAGGTGTTTCCAAATTAAAGGCAAAGAATACAGCAGGAAAGGTGGCAAACACAAAAAAGCCAACTGATTCTGAATCAATAGGCAAGTCTAAATTGGAAACTAGGCGAAAAGATGATCATGTGCAAAGCAATCAAGTACCAAAAAACAGACTGGGGCAAAATAGAATACCAACATCAGAAACTGAGGTAGAGTCAGAGAGTGAAGCAGAGCCCGGTATACATAGTGAGGAAGATGAGGAAGATGAGGAAGAAGGAGAAGAAGAAGAAGAAGGTATATTTAGATACAATCCACAGAAAGAAGCAATTAGAAAGCAGCTTCAGTCACAGTTCGAGGAAGATAACATGGTTGACTTGGTACCAGAAAGCTTACTGCTTGGAAATGGAAATGCCTCAGAAAGCAGGACTACACATCCATCATTTAGAGAAAGACTTGGACGGTCGATTATGGAAGGAATCAAAGAGACTGAAGAAAGTATTGGTCCAAGTCTCAGTCAGATGAGATCGAAAGTTAGAACTTTTGCCAAGAATAAGCTACCAAAAATGTCGGCTATACAGCAATCCTACAGAAGGCTTCCCTCTGAAAACAATACCCTGGACGAAGTTGAGATGAATGGATTTGGAAACAGTAGGGCGAGAGGTAATGCATCATCACAAAGAGCAAATGGGTTAGCCGGCAAGATTCCGATCCTAAGTCCAATGGAACGCGCTTTATGGATATGGGCCAATGTGACAAACCTCGATCTTTTCTTTCTGGATGTATACCAATATTACACGGGGAATGGATTTCAATGTATACTGCTCAAGAGATTGAGTGAAATGGGTGTTGTTGTATTTATTGTTGTACTAACGAGCTATATGGGGAATTGTGTTGATTATTCGAAGCTTTTAAGCGGTAAGGCCACAAAATTGTCCGAGGTCACGATTGCTCAATGCCATATCAAGATGGGATCTGGACAGAAGATGCTGTACATTGCTTTATTTGCCATATTTTCCGTTCGTGCTTTTAACGGCTATCGGAAGCTGAGAGAATATAAAGGTATCAAGTTATTCTACAATTACCTTCTAGGAATCTCGGATGACGAACTTCAAACAATTGGCTGGCCCGAAATTGTGAGAAAGATTATGATATTGAGAGATCAAAACACCAATGCCGTTGTTTCAGGCAACACGGCGGTAGATGATAATATGGAGACGACAGATCTATCATCAAAGAAAAAGTTAAGTGCCCACGATATTGCAAATAGGTTGATGAGAAAGGACAACTATATGATTGCACTATTCAACAAGGATATATTAGCGCAACAGTTGAAAATACCCGGCCTAAACACTTATTTTCTTACAAAGACCATGGAGTGGAATTTGAAGCTTTGCATATTCGACTATTTGTTTGATTCGGAGGGCCAATTAAAGACATCTGTCTTGGATGAGTACAGCAGGTTGAAGATGTCCCAGCAGCTTAGTAAGAGGTTTCAACTTGCTGGCATGTTGAGCGTTATTATAACACCTCCATTAGTGCTTTATTTTCTACTATACTACTTTCTCAGGTTCTTTTACCAGTTTAAAAGTGACCCTGGTTCGATGAGCACCAGAGAATTTTCACCATACGCTTACTGGAAGCTTCGAGAATTCAATGAACTCCCGCATATATTTCGAAAGCGTTTGCGACTTTCTGTTGAAGGCTCTAATGCGTACTTGAATCAGTTTCCGAAAGAGAAAATGGACATTGTGTTGAGATTTGTATCATTTATATCAGGCTCGTTTGTGGCTTTACTGGCATGTCTGACTGTACTTGGCCACGAGAACTTTCTTAATTTCGAACTTACCGAAGGAAGAACAGTCCTTTTCTACATGTCAGCATTTGGCACACTCTTCACCATTTGCAGAAGTGCTCTATCAGATGTGAATTCCGTTTTTGATCCGGAAGCTTCATTAAGATATGTTGCACAGTTCACACATTATCTTCCACGTTCTTGGGAAGGACGATATCATTCAGAAGCTGTAAGAAGTGAGTTCTGTAAACTTTTCAACTTGAAGATTGTTTTGGTGCTTAAGGAAATAGCCAGCCTTATAATGCTGCCATATTTTCTATATTTCCGTCTTCCCAGCGCTTCAAAACGGATTGTGGATTTTTTCAGAGAGTTTAGTGTGCATGTTGACAATATTGGATACGTTTGCAGCTTTGCAACTTTCCACTTTGATAATGCGGACAGACCAACAAACATCTACCTGGGAAAAAGCGATAAGTGGGATAAGGATAATGTGATAAATGATTACTATGCGTCAAATGATAACAAGATGGTGAGGTCATACCTGTATTTTCTGGAAAGTTATGGCAATGGTAACTTAGTGGGAAATCATTCAAAGGCCCCAAAGCTTCAACATGAGATTCCATCGTTGGTTGTCAACTCGAAGAAACAAAATGTATCAAAAGACGATGGAAATAATGTCAATGCTCACTTTGTCAATACAAATATTCCAGTTCAAGCGCAGTATCAGGCCACAACTTCATCGCAGAATATCCATCATAGATTATCACCGGGAAAACAGCAAGTAACGGCGGCTTCGATATATTCTTCAGGGTATCCAGATCAACTCGAGGAAACCACTGCCGGATTATCTCCAGATACGAAGCATTACTTGAAAAACATGAGTAATAGTTATCTGCTTGGAGATTCATTTGAAAATAGCAATACAGACTATAGTCACAATCATAACAACAATGGCAAGGGGAAGTTAAAAAACTCAGGAGGAGTACTTGCACTACTGAACGGAGTGTATAAGCAACCAGACAAACGAGCTGAACCGTTATAGCTTTCTTTACACTGTCTATTAATTTATAACGAACAAACCTCAGGTGGTGCGTAGATCTAAAATTACACGTTATACAAACTTCAAATCTTTCTTCTCTTCTTCTTTTCCCTCTCGTATTCATTCTTAGCAGCACCCTCTTCAGTTTGAACCTGATCCATAATTCTAGCCATCTTCGCATGATATTCAGCAGCAGCTTTCTTCTTAGCATCAACTTGTTCTCTGCCCTCAAACTCTGCTTCTCTTCTCAATGCACGCATATCCTGTTTGCGCTCTTCCTTAAGCTGGTGACGAAGCTTGTTGATCTCCTGTCTCGTTCTATTTGGATCGTAGTACTTCTTATCTGGATTGTAATTCTCTTCAAACTTGGGAGCAAATGTAGGAATTGCAAGCGGTCTGTGATGTTGAAGAAGAAGAGGCTTTCGCTCATCCTTAGCGATTCTTCTCACGTTTTCGATCTTCATTAATAACGATTTCACCTTAAGATTCAATGCATGGTATTTGAGCATATGCTTGAGGAGAATCACAAATGGTGTGGTGATCTCGATGAAGGAAGAGCATTCCTTGAATATGATAGACACATATCTATCAAGTGTGCATATCACCTTTAAAAGTAATACTGATCGCTGGTCGACTGATTCGTCATCCCATTTAGACAGTGATAAAGGATGCAATTCAGTTGGAAGCTCTGTTGATGCTGCCAACGTGAATTTGGTAGATTGTGGACATCTGTCATCTGTACCAAGTGATTTATAATCTGGAATTTGATTCGGCTCTTGAACCAACACCAAGATGGCCTTTTCCAAAAATGAAACGACTTCAGGAATAACTCTCTTGGCAACACGCTCATACTGAAGGAGCAAGTCACATATATATATGCCGGCAAATAAATGTGTGATGTAATTTTTGGCCTCTAGAAATTCAAGAGACTCGCACATAACAATGAGTGCCGGTATAACAACAAGATGATACATATCCGAGGTTGAAAAAGTCCTTCCAATCAACGTAAACGCCATAAGATCGGAGCGTTTTGGATATGACTGGAAGTCCTTGGCTTCAATTCTAGTTTGCATGGAAGAGAGTCGGATTCTATAAAATTCTAGCATTTTCTCTGGATACTTCTCGGCCAAGTCTCTAAGAAGCTTGGAAAGGAATTCCATGATATGGACGTACGATTCTTTATTTTCATTGCCTTCAAATCCCTCATCGGCAAGCTTGAATAGATAATCCAAAAGAACACCTGTGAAAACTCCAATCTTCTCTTTGTTTCCCGCAGCTAATTTCGGCTGATACTTCTTAAAGACGGTTCTAACAATCACAATGACGTCATCTAAGGACTTAGATTCTATAAGACCCTCAAATTCCTGCAAAGACGTCGGGCATATAATGCTTATGTCAAGATTTTTCGATGTATTGAGTCGAAGAATCTTTCCACCGATCATAGTAGTACCTGCAAGCTGATTTTCTTCTGCAGAAGTCTCGGCATCTTCATTTTGTGCATTTTCAGCCACAATAACTTCGCCATCACCAGCATCAACATCTCCTTCCCAAAAGTCATCATCTAAGTCATCTGCTCCGGGTTCTTGATCCTCAACTTGTCCTTGCATTCTTTTCAAACGTTGCTGCTCAAGTCTTTCCAAATTTTCCTTCTTTTCCTGTGCAATCTCCTCCAAAGTTTTCGTTCTTTCAGCAGGAGCCGCCTTCTCAGACATTTTAACTTCTAAAACTTTTTTATCATAAGCTAAGTCTGTTTCTGTCTTCTTCACTGGCGGTTCTTTCTTTTTGGATTTTTCATTGGTATGTCTTAAATCTGTCATAATGTCATTAAAGTCATCATCTAATTCAGAAACAGCACTCGCCACTTTGGCATTCTTTTCCTGCCTCAAATGCTTATAAAATTTAGACTTGGCTATCACTTCTTTCATAACTTCGGCCTTGGTCTTTTTCTTAGAACCTTGTCCCGGCTCTTCTGCTTCATTAGCATCATCATCACCATTCTTTTTTTGGAAAAAGCCTTCATCCTCATCTGCATCGTCATCAGAACTGCCATGATCTTTTTCTTTGAACCCTAGTGTCTGCCCATAGTGTGTAAGAGTGTCATTGTCATCATCGTCATCACTGTCCATATCTGTTAGCGAATACTTACTGGAATGTGCTAGCTTTTCCCTCGTGAATCTTTCAAGCATCTTTTCCTCGCTGGTCATGCTCTTGTTCTTCTCACCAAAACGCTTATCGATGATTCCTCCAACCTTGTTCTTTCTTGCCAAACGCTCTTTCCAATCTGCTTTTCTTCTCTCTTCACCTCTTTGCTTGGAAATACCAGGCTTTCCCACCGTCAGATTTTTGGATTTTGCGTCCGCACGCTTGCCTCTTGTCATCTTTAGATCAAATGGATTAAATTCATCCCGAATTTCCTGAACCAGACGCTGGCGATCTGCCCTTCTACTTTCATTTGGTGTCTTTCTAGAGTGCTTCTTTCCTTTTCTTTTCTTATTTGTCTGTCCTGTGAGGCCAGCTTCTTTTAATCTGGCCTTCAGCCTTTTGAGTTGTGATCCTGCCATTATGTGTAATACACGGCTATGCAATCACGGACACTTTGGTTTCCTGAAGTGGACTCTTTTTATAAGGAATGGAAGAGATATGATGTAGATGATCCCGATATCTGCTGATTAGACTGGGTGAAAAATTTTTGGATACTTAAAAAAAAAAAAAAAACAATAAAAAAACAATAGTAAATACACAGCCAGGAAGATGAAGAAAAACAAGTAGTAGTGATTATACTGCAGTATATCTACCAAGCAGCTAGTCAAATGGTCATGAAGGGGACCAAAAAGTAGGGAGGGTAATCTTGTTTACAAAATTTTTGGCAATCGGAAAATGTCACAAAGAGTAGTTATTACAGGAATGGGCCTCGTTACACCTCTTGGGGTTGGGGTCAAACATGTATGGTCGAAATTGATAAGTGCCAAATCAGGATTGGTGAGTACTTCCACATTGCCAAAATCGGAAGAGTACGAGAGCATTCCAGCCAAGGTTGTTGGGGCTGTTCCACACGGGCCAATCAGCGAAGGGAAATTCGACGCCAAAGAGCATTTTAGTCCTCGAGAACTAAGAAGAATACCACCCTTTATACAGTATGCCATAGTAGCTGCAAGGGAAGCTTTACATGACGCCAATTGGGAGCCGAAAACAGAGAATGAGCAACTACGGACCGGTACAAGCATTGGATCTGGAATTGGCTCATTTCAGGATACGTACGAGAATTCCGTGGCGTTTCACGAGAGAGGATATCATAGGACAAAGCCATTAATGGTGCCTAGAATACTTACAAACATGGCTGCTGGAAATGTGTCCATATACTTTAATCTCAAGGGACCAAACCATGCCGTTTCGACGGCTTGTGCCACTGGAGCCCACAGCATTGGCGATGCTGCACTTATGATAAAGGAAGGATATGCAGATGCGATGGTTGCTGGAGCAACCGAGGCTTCAGTGCATCCTCTTGCATTGGCAGGTTTTGCACGAGCCAAATCGGTTGCTAGTGGATTTGCCGACAATCCAGAGGCTGCATCCAGACCATTCGACAAGGACAGAAAGGGATTTATTCTTGGGGAAGGTGCAGGAGTAGTGCTTCTAGAATCATTAGAACATGCACTAGAAAGAGGGGCGGAAGGCAACATATATGGAGAAGTCTGCGGTTACGGAATGAGTGGAGATGCAACCCATATAACTTCTCCACCTGCAAATGGCGATGGTGCATTTCGAGCAATGCAGTGTGCCATTAAAAGGGCTGGCATTTCACAAAGAGATATTGGATATATCAATGCACATGCAACATCTACTGTTCTGGGTGACAGGGCTGAGAATTACGCTTTGAAAAGACTCTTCGAGAACGAGAGGCCGGATCTTGCTGTCAGCTCTACAAAAGGTGCAATTGGTCATCTTCTCGGTGCCTCCGGTGCGGTTGAAGCAATTTTCACTATGCTTGCCTTAAAGAACCAAATACTTCCTCCTACATTAAACTGTGACAATCCGGGACAACAGGATGAGGACAACGAGGATGATTTTATCTTCAACTACGTCCCGAATAAATCTCAGCGTGTTTCGGATCTACATGAAATAAACTATGCTTTGACAAATAGCTTTGGTTTCGGAGGCACAAATGCCTCATTATGCCTCTCACGATGGAAATCAAGCTAGAATTCAAGTAATCCTTCCAGCATGCATTTATGAGCCAATACAACTAGCATTATGCCCATTAACTGTCTATGAATATATGAAAAATCAAACTGTCTATACGAAATGAAATGGTGGTAAAAATGTCTAGTAAAATAAATTTAGTAAAAGTTGTCTAGTAAAGGAATGGAAGGATCCTCCAGTAGTTTGTACGCTGCTTCAAATCCTCCGATTTCTGGGTGTAGAACTGATATGATTGGTTGGCTGAACAACTCAAGTTAACAAGAGTCCATGCAAATACCAAAAAAGACTCAGGGGTTCTCAAGACCAAAAAGCACGAAAGATATATGAGGATTTCATCAAGATAATGAGGACAGCTCAAGTATCTGAATAGCCGCTGCCTTGGTACGTTGTATTTCACCAAATGCGAGAGATAAAGATGATTTTCGTATTGATCAATGCTTGCAAAAGAAAACAAAACGATGGCAAAGAACTCAAGTAATGGCCACTTTTCACGGTTGACCGCATCAATATTACCACTATTATGGCCCAGTAAATAGCAAAGTAATGGTTCCAAGTTTACACCCAAGTAAAAGTAGCATCCGACTAAATAATGCGAAACATGTATTTTCGCAGTGTTAGAAAACGTTGAAACATAAAAGCATTCATAAACACGCCGTGAACTTTGCAAAAACATCATTGATGCAAGAATCTGAAATTGATGTTTGCTAATGGCTGAATATCTTGGAATGACTTCTCCAGTATCTTCCAATTGTAAATACTCTTTAAATCCGTACTTTAGTATGTAGATGTTAGCCGAGCAGAAAATCAAATCCAGTACGTAGAAATGCTTGAAGAACGACTTTGGAACATAAAGCTGACCCAAAACTCTGTTTAGTCTTGCATTCAGGTCCCCTTTTTGTAAAGTCTTTCCATATTTTAGCAGCACCTTTAAACATGGCACATTGTTAGCTAGAAGAACACACCCTGTCATGAGAACAAAGCCTGCATCCAATAACAGGAGAGCATAAAACACAAATATTAATGGTAGTACAGTCATACCTCAACATTCATTGCTAATGATTCTTAATAAATATAGACCTTTCCTTACTCCTCATCTGTAAACTATTAGTTTATACATGTTATAATGGAGACCGTTTCAAAAATGAATCGTGCGCTACACAGCCTGGAAACAGTTTCTTCGGGTGGGGAAAGGAAAGAAGAGCAAAAAAAAAAAAAAAAAAAAAAATATTCTAGTGGGGGATAAAGAAAGACGAAAGACTGTTAATCTTAAATTGATATTATTGTAATTACTTGAACGGTCTTTGCCAACAGATTATTTTATCCCTATTAGTAATAAGCTTCTTTTGTGTGTTTCAAAAGAGTTTAAAAATACGAAGAATAGCAAAATAACACTTAAATATGGTACCGTTAATCCCATTTTACTACGTTGCCTTGGTAGTGGTGACGGTACTTTTTGCCAATTATAATCCATATTTTACACTTCCTGAAGTGACAGATAAGATAGGAGGATATCTTGATGCTGCATCAAGGAGACTTTTTGGAACAGAGCTTTCCCTTGTGCAGAAAGACCAGCAATCTAAGAGTTTGATACCATTGGATTTTCCCAAAATTAAATCGTTAATATGTCAGAATAGCAAGGTTGTCGCGTCCATCGATAAGGTCACAAGTTTGTGGGATACATACGTGTTGCCATACATATTAAAGTTGGAAAAGATATTGGAACCGGCTTTCTTGAAGTTGGAAGAGGCATTCACACCTCTAGTTGTGCTTTTGAAACCCTACTGGATTTCTCTCAAGAACTTTGTTACGCCGTACATAAACATAGCAAAAGATCAGACTTGTGCCGTAGTCCACTCCTTGAAACAGTCTTTGGCTCCATACTTTAAGGAGCTCGATGAAATTTATGTCTTCTTTAGTAACTGGTTGAAGACCAGCTACCAAAAATATTTGGAAGGCTATGTGATCCATGCTACGGACACGCTCAAACTGCTATCATTGGAAATTCAGCTATGGTATGAAACAAACATTGTGCCTTTTGCTGAAGAACACCAGACAACCTTTACCCTTTTAGTTTCTGCTTTGTCACTCTTGATTTTGATTCCAGTTCTTTTGCCTCCTACCAAGAGACTTCTTAAGTATGTGACAAAAGACGCGTACAACCTTGGAAATGGAATCAATTCCATGTATAACACTGAGGACAAAACACTCTCCGAGTCATCATCTGGTGTTTCTTCTGGAATCACTTCCAGGGAAGGTACCCCTGTTGGATTATCTGGGGATGCGAGTCATCGTGCAAAGAAAGCATAAGAAAAATTCAAGAAAGCGTGGCAGAAAGAGATCTGGAAGGAGCCACAGAAAGACTTGAGAAGGCTCAATGTTTCAATGGAAATAATGTGATGAGGCGAGAAGGTATTTTTAAAATTGCCAATGCATTTTATCCAATACCATGGCTCAGAAGTTGCTGGATATGATTCGAAATTCCACTTTTAAGGAAGGCGATATCAACAGATATAGCTCAAGAATCGTTTTCTCAGGATCAGGGTATCAGAAGGTGCGCTCACTGAAATGATACTTCACTACTCTTGAACGCTATTTGCTTGCACGCTAATATTTTCACTGGCCAGATGGCTTATTTTTGTCAAATGTCGAAGTTGCTTTTCAACACTATTAGTTATTTTGTATGTTCTTACTTTCTCTTTTATCATTCTCATTTGACGTATCAGCTTTTAAGTCAAACATTTTACTTTTATTTCATTTTATAATACCTCTCTTCTACCCTTGTTTTTAATACTACTTTTCAAGTCTCTTTTTATTGTGCTGCGTTCCCTAAGTTTTAGGATTTGTATCACATCCTTATAGCCTGTACAGATGTCCTTCAATTACATGTTTGCTTTTAGTCCAAAAGCAAAAAAAAAAAAAAAAAAAAAAAAAATTTAAACAGGCGTTAAAAAATTTATTTCTTCCCAAATCTCCTATTTTTTTTTGTACTTGTAACAATGCCACCCTATTTGGACGGGATGGAACGGCTTACAATTGCTAAAATTTACAGTTTAAAGCAAACATAGGTCCCCTCTGTTCTCCCACTATATTTCACCTTTTCTAATGCTTACAAGCTAAGCATCTAGTTCTACTTAATTCTCATAGTCGGGAATAAATATTCAGTTGCAGCTATAGTCACAATTTATAATTGAAGTTGTGCCATCGGTATTTTTGCCTGTTCAAATACATTTATAAAGAGAAGCATAGCTAATTTTTCAATATGGGCAACCAGGGAGGATACACAACACAGCCACAAATGATGCCCCAGCAGCAGCAGCAGCAAAAGAAGAGTGGCGGAGGTATGAGAAAGGTCTGGGATATAATCAAGAGGATTTTCAATGCTATAATTTTCGGTTTTGGTGCGACGATTGGTAGTAAGATAGCGAATGCCATATTCTAAACCGAGATGTTTTCGATCATCAAGTTATAACAGGTCATATGTATACTATTAAGAAATAATAATGTTGAATTTGCGAATCGAAGCAGCGCCGACGTTTCATCACTTTAGATAGCTTCCATACACATTCCATATTCTCTGGATGGTGTTGAGTCGAAGCTCCGGAAACTGGGATGTGGCGAGAACATCGTTCATATCTCTTATCCAGTCGCTTTGCAAGAAAGTGGGGAAAATGTACGACGTCTGTCTTCTCAAATTTATGAGTTCCATGTATATCAATCCATTGTTGAAGTATCTATCGCCAAATGTAGAAGTTTTCAACTGTTCGCCCTGGCTGATTTGTAGTTGAATACCCACTAGCTTTTCCAAGGTATTCATTGACTTCAAGGCGCTTTGTCTATGGTTTCTGGTAAATCTAACCAAGTATCCATTTCTTAGATAGCTTCTCGTACTTACCACTATGTACCAAACAACTAGACAAGCTGGTGAAGCTGCAACCAGTCCAAAGACCAATTCTTGCGACTGCATGATCTTATCGATACCGGAAAGTGCAACGTCTCCATCGACTTTTGTCTTTTGCACCTGAATCAAGATATTCCGCACCATATTGCCGTTGATTATTGCTTTCATCGGGGTCTTCAAGTTTTGCTCATAGAGTCTCATGACCTTATCCATATTTCCACTTCTCACTTCTGCCGTTATGTTCTTAACTAGTATCTCTCTGTTTGCCTCAGTTAGGGGTACATCGGTGAAGTACGAGTAGTTCTCAACACAATAATCGACAGTCATACGCTCCAAGGCCTCAAGATCCGAATTCAACGAATTCTTTGAGGTTATTGCTATCTTGGAGCTATCGTCATGTCTTATTGTCTTCCAAATGTTAACCAACGGCTTCACTATCCAGTTTCTCGCAAAGCTAGAAACCGTTTCCACGATATTGGTGCGAATCCAGAGAATAGCTGCTTCCCTGTTATTTACAACTTGCTGAACTATTTCCGGAACATATTTATATCCAATCAACGCCAAGGGCCAGAATCTTGTGAGAAAAGAGGGTTGATTGTGGTGGCGAACCAGATCATGAGTTGAATGTTTTAATGAAGGAATATGTGTCTGACAGATGCTGGTCAACTCCGTCAAATCATCGCTAACTGAGTGAGACATACCTGCACTCTCGTTCGACTTGCCATCGAAATTCGAACTGCATAGCATTTTCAAGCCGGCGTTTATTTGATGGTTGAATCTCAGGGCGGAAGACCCATTAAATTTGATTAGCGGAAGAATCTCATCAATTAGATAGCCGATCCTCCTTATATTATGGGTCCTGAGTCTTGCCAAGGCCTTCCGGTGGTACTTGGCCCTCGAAGATGCGTATAAAAACGGTAATCCAACCGTCGATGTGATGAACATCGTCACGATTGAATGTGAGTACTTCTGCCTGCTAACAACATAAGCAGCAGGCGATTGTAGAAATGTTGACACGTTTTTCAGTGCAACCTTTGGCAAAGGTGCAATCCACTTCATCCATTGTTGGTAGACTACCTTAAACCAGCAGGGAACCCAGGATGGAATTTCCCTAACAGTGTGGTACGCATGTTGGGCGGCCAGCTTAACGTAAAGATGGGATAAAAGAGCCAGAATTGTGGATGGAAACGTTTGAACTGTGTATATACCAACTGCGAGTGGCGAACCCCGAACATTGTCGTAATATGCAATATCATCTACAAGCGGCAGTGTAGTGCTTAGAAGGAACTTGCCTAAAGACAGCATATTGGCCATGGAAATTAGAATTAGCATTAATTGGACCATGCTGGCAATCTCCGGACATTCCTCAGGCAGCGAAATTCTGCCACCAGTCATATCTTCCGATAATCTTGCAAGGATCGAGTTGATATGGCTGATGGTGTCATCTGTAATTTGAGATGCCGGATCAACGGAATCATAGCCTATATCCTGTTTTTTAGCCAACGCGTCTCTTTTAGAGCATGATCTCAGAAATGGCGCCAGTTGTTCGTTCAATTCTCGATACATGGATTGGATTGAACGTATTGAAATTTCCACATCTTGAGGGTAGTTTGCGGTTTCGAACTTGGTGTTTAATCTGGCAACCAAGCTTATGCCATAGTCCTCGAGGTTCCGGAGGGTGTTATTGGCAAGAAGTCTGTCGGTGAGAATGGTTGACATGTTGGATGCATTAAGGATGATGATTGAGAAAGAATGGTGAGAAGGAAAATGTCGGATGTGAAGTATTGAAGGTGCTTTATGTGGGGTATGCAGGAACGCAATACCTAGGATCTTGAGTATAATAGATTCGCAACTATCGCGAGAACGGACTCTTTACTTTTTTTTTTTTTTTTTTTTTCAGGTAGTATTGTTGAGATTGATACCGTCTTATCTTACCCCAGAGAGAGAATGCATATGATAAGCAAGTGAATGGCAACAAAAACGCATTTTTTGTGGCATTTATATAGAGACACACAAATTCACGTTGCCAATACCAGGGAATGAGTAATTCATACAGCAGCGAAACGCCGCAGGCCGAAAAAGACACAGCGAGTTCGCTTTCTGTACAAGCCACAAGGTACAATCCACCTTGGAAATCACCTTACATTATTGGCATTGCAGGCTTCTCCGGATCAGGGAAGACCACTGTGGCGCATAAGATCATCAAGGAAATCAACGAGCCATGGACAGTTTTGTTGTCGTTGGACAATTTTTACAAACCATTGACCAGAGAGCAAAGTAAGAAAGCATTTAACAATGAGTACGATCTTGACAAGCCGAACGCTCTCGACTTGGACTTGGTCTACAAATGCATCAAGGCACTGAAGGATGGCAAGAAGGCGGAGATTCCAGTTTATTCGTTTGCAAAGCACGCCCGCACGGGCGAAACTTTCACAATCTACGGTGCCAATGTCATCATAATTGAAGGTCTCTACACACTATACAGCGAGGATATGCTCAAGCTCATGGACTGCAAGGTTTACGTGGACACGGATCTTGATATATGCTACAGCCGTAGGTTGTTGAGGGATACGGAGGAGCGTGGGCGAGATTTAGAGGGGATTATCAAGCAGTGGGACTTGTTTGTCAAGCCAAACTCCATCAGGTATGTGAAGCCGACGATGCAGAGTGCCGATATTATCATCCGGAGGGGCAGCGACAACAAGGTGGCGATGGACTTGCTTCTGGAGCACATCAAGAAGCAGCTTGAGTCGAAGAGCGTGACTCATTTGCTCCAGTTGAAGCAATTGGGAAGGCAGATCAAGGCCCTAAACCTGTCGAAAGTGCACGTTATCCCGGTAACAAACCAGCTTCGCGTCATAAAGACGATCCTGCTCGACAAGAAAACGAGCAACGACGATTTCATCTTCAACTTCAACAGGGTTGCATCCATTCTAATCGCACACGCCCTAGACTTCGTCGAATACGTGACTTCGCTCCCGGGGGGAGGAGACATCCTTACACCAGTTGGCGCCCCGGTCCGAGACACGATGTACGTGAAGGGGGAAATTGTCGCTGTGGACATTATTAGGGGTGGCGACTGCTTTATTTCATCGCTCACGAGGACACTTCCAGCGGTGAGGATTGGAAAGCTCTTGATACAGTCTGATTCGAGGACTGGTGAGCCACATCTCCACACCGAAAAGCTTCCCGCACTAGATTCTACATGCAACGTGCTTCTTTTCGATGCCCAGATCATAGCCGGGGCAGCAGTCACGATGGCGATCAATGTTCTTCTGGATTATGGAGTTGCAGAGGACAGAATTATCGTGTGTGCGTACTTGGCGACCGAGGCAGGTGTTACCAGAATCAGCAATGCATTTCCGAACGTGCAGGTAGTGGTTGGAAGCCTAGGGTCACGATATGGGGGCGGAAACGGGCCAGAGACAGGGGACAAGGACTCTGATTGGTGGATGGCGTACCGGTTCATTGATGCACGGTACTTTGGCACTGACTAGGAAGAATACACGGGTGGAGGGTACAGAGTAAGTTTTGAGGTGCAATATATAGAAAGTAATAAAGAGGAAAAGATAAAAAGTATAAAGTGAGAGACGAAACGCTAGAAGTTCATCATACGTAAGATCATGTAGCCTAGGAATACAACAACAAGATACAAGACGATGGAAGCCACACCTCCGCATCTCATGAAAGTGGAGACGGTGACGTAGGAGTTTCCAACATTGTCACGCAAGCCGATGGCAGTGACATTCGGGAAGCCGGAAGTCGGGAGAGCCATACCGGAGGAGCACAAAAAGGCAGCAGCCATGACCAACAAGTTTGGATGAGGATCGGGCAGAGACTTTCCGATCTCCTCGATGAGAGGAATGATGATGAGGGCTGCAACAGTGTGGGAGACAAAGGTGGCAGTGATCATGACTATGATGCCGAAAATGGACAAGACGGTGAACAAATCCTTCCCTGCTAGCCTCTCCTGGATTCCCTGGGCTATTGTCTGCAACAAGCCGGAAACGGTGACACCTTTGCCCAAGGCCAAGCCCCCCATGGCAAGCATGACGATGGTCCAGGGGTAGTTGTTGAAATCGTCCGGGGAGAGGATGGCCGGGGCATAGAAAGCCACCATGGATGCGATGGCGATCATTCCTGTGTCACCGACATAGTTCTGGAGTGCGGAGGCCAAGCACCACAGAATGACGGTGGCAATGGAGACTACTATGACGTATATCTTCTGCCAGGTGAACTTGTCGGCGGTCCTCTTGATGGGCACGAGTGTGGTGCCCTTGAAGTTGAAGTTGAAGAGAAGAAAGATGTAGATTAGGCCGATGGCTGTGCAGCAGACGGGAATGGAAACAGTGAACCATTGGGCCCAGTTCGGCTGTGGGTCCATACTCTGCAATGCCACGACATTCTGCGGAGACGCGATTGGCGAGATGATGCCCGAGACGTCCGATGCAAGTGCAATGCCGATCACCAAGGCCTGGGCGAAGCTGGAACCTTCTGGAAGCGTGCTTAGCACGGGCCGGATCACCGAGTACATCAAAACCGGGGCGGCAACGTTGGACACAAATGCGGAAACTAGCGTCGAAACCACCATGATGGCACCCAAAACGTACACCGGGTGCTGGGGCACCTTGGAGAGCAAAAAAGTGCATGCTATCTTGTCCAAGTTGTACTTGGAGAGTGCAGCGGCCAAGGTGAAACCACCAAGCAATAGCAAGATGATGGGAGACCACATTGTGGCACAGATGAACTTGGAAGCATCCACTGCACTCAAGACTTCGCCCGTGTCCGGGTCCTTGAGCACCGATAGGACAACCAATAAGAACGGCACGAGGAGCGAGGTCGTGAATAGTGGGATGGCCTCCGTTGCCCACAACAGCGAGGCACACACGAGAACCGAGAAGCAGTTGCGTTGCTGCTTGTCCTTAAAGGGTGAGTGGAAGAGCAAAAGAGTCGAAACCAGCGTGATGACCACCAACTCGATAAATTTCGCAGAAAAAAGGCCACGTGGAAGCACGAGCCGGCGTCCCGAGCCAAGTGGAATCTCGTACTTCCCGCCAGACCCGCTGTACCCGACCTCTCCAAGTTTTGTCTTCTCAGCATGTGCAGCCTGCGACTTCCTCTCCATGCCAATCATATCTCTCCAAACGGTGTTCCGCTCCCAGACAACGTACTCTCTGAGATTCGAACGCAGCTGGTCCTTGGCGATATCGAGGTTGCCCGCCGTGAATACTGAATAAAGCCGCACTATGTTGCCGATGTGCGTGTTGAGCTCCGACAGCGTCGAGTCCCGGAAGATGTAGCATTGCTGGTCCAAAGTCGAGAGAAACTGCTCCTTGATCGACGCAAACATCACCTTGTCGAACTTCTTCAATGCCTTACCGAAACCGATCCGGTTGAGCTCGATGTACGACTTCAATTCCGACAAATGCACGAAAAGCTCGCAGAGCGGCTTCCTCTTCTCCATTTTCAACGCCTCCAAGAACGTCGGCTTGAAATCCTCCTCGTCAAATAGTGTGGGCAGCGATCTTTTCCGCGAAAGCCTTCCCTCCTCGGCAACCGCTGCCGATTCCCCGACAATGTTGGCCGACGAGTTGCAAAACGCGTCTGAGGAAAGCATTGGCTGTGATAACGGTGTCGAGTCGCGTAGCACGTTCTCCGCATCACATATCTTGCCATTCTGATTCGTCAGTTTCGGTTTCCTCGACGAATCGGCTCCTCCAACTACTCCTCTGCCCGTTTCCTGATCGCGGTATGCTTCAGGTCTCAAAGAGTTCAAAAACGTCCGGACCTGCCTCCTTGCACCATCGTCCGGCTCGTCCTTCGGGAACTCGCTCTCGAAGTCGTCGAACTCCTCGATGAGCACTCTGTATTGTAGATATAGATCCTTCTCCTTGGCCGTGTAGAAACTGTCCACTTTCCTCAACTCTTTGTTCAAAGCCTCGAGAAACACGTTGATCGGGTTCTCCGGATCGCTGTCCGGCGTAAATGCAGCCTGCCCCTGCTCGTGGGCAGAGTTCAACTTCTCCGCATATATTCGCTGCTCCGTGTATATGATCTTCTTTAGGCCTGAGTAGTTTATATACTTGGAGGACCATTCTGGAACTGCGTTAAACTGCAATGAGTGTGAAAACTTCATTCTGTAGTGGCCCTGAGATTTGAAAGAGGCTGACCAGTCTGGTAGTAGATGCCTTGAGATGTAACTTTCGAGATATGACTCAACAAAGTCTAGCAGATATGATGATGACGCACGTGTGCCGTTTGCAGGACCTAAACTTGACGATGCAAGTTCTGAGTCCGAGTCCGAATCTGTATCCGAGTGAAAGCTGGTGTCAATATGTAACTTCTGCCTGGAAGATGAAGTGAAATCTGTTTCAGAGTCTTGATATTCACCTGGAAATGTATCACCTAAGCTTGAACCCTGCTGTGGATGCCAATCTTGAAGAGGAAAACTTTCCTGACCTTGCTCTAAATCTGCAGGAAGCTGTTGATACTTCTTGGAACGTTGGAAAAGTATTTTGGAAAAGCTCGGCACTGCTGATTACTGAGTGAAAAAAAAAAATGATATGCACGCAAATTAGTCTGGCCGTCTGCACGGGCTGCCTGCACACGATAGAAAGCATGTTGAAGTGATGATAAAAAAAAAAAGTAAAAATGAATTCACGAATCTGCGACGAGTGCGGACGGAAAAAAAATCAATGGGAATCGCTAATAGAACACAATCCACAGATCAATAAGCAGCTTATTTTTTATAATAATAGCAGGGGGTTGAGCACCTGCGGGCAATCGCGTGAATAATAGGAGGTGAAGGAGGGGGCAGGGAATTGGGAAATTCCCTCAACAATAAATTCACTTCACATTTCAATCATATTTCCGCACTGCAGGAAGATGCTTATTTTTTAATCTGGTTTTTTTATTGTTTGTTTGGAAGGACTTCAAGGTGAGGCAAGATAGATATGTTTCAAAGTAATGCGTGTTCAGGTAGTGCTTCTCTGTGTTGAATCGAAAAAGGAATATACGTCAGGACAGGATTAAAAATTCCTTCTCTTTACGATGTTAGTTCCGAGAGTAACTTGTACTGCCATAAATAAAATAGCAAAAAAATAGGTGAACCCATTTGAAACCCAAATGTAGCAAACACTTTGAGAAAGAGGAACTACAGAAGACACTCAAAATCGACTCAAAAGCACTACACACCTTTTTATCAATCTTAAGATCATATTCAGCAGTGAATGTTGTCCTCATTCAATCTGATCAGGGGTGGTTAAACTCACCTCGGGGTACACAAAAGCTCACATTGGCACATCCGCACACCAGATGGACACAAAAATTGTGCATAGGTGAACATGAATTTGTTGATGGACAACGATAAGAGTTACGAAACGTGTGCTGACATCGGAAAATGCAAAATTACAAGCACGGAATGTCAAATATAAAGAGCGGCCAGTTTAAGCGACGAAAAAGAAATTCAGCAGCAAACGAATGGACAGACCAAGATAAGAAGGAGGAGATAACTGCAGATCATCAGGCACCAGCTGATAAGCCTGATGATACGATAAAGGTGGTGGAAAAAGAGACTAAACACAAGGATGAAGATGAATCGATACTGTTTCCGAATAGAATAAGCCAAGATGACGAGCATGATAGGGATAATACGAAGGGTGAGACTGGTCCAGACGTCAATTTTGAACAGCTTAGACTAAAATCTAGGCAGAAGTATCTATCAGAGAGAGAGAAGAAGGAGATGGTGTTGCTAAGAGAAGAACTAAAGGATTTTGAAAGGGACATTGAGAAATTGGGCTGGGGCAACATGTCTGAGCAGGAGCGTCACGAATATGAAATTAAGAAAGAGATCCTATCGATTTTTGACAGAAGAAGCCGATTGGAGGAGGAGGAGGAAAGAGGAGGTGGGTCTTTTCTTATCGAGGATGATTACGTTAACGAGGAAGGCCGAATTGACACGAAACGGAAAGGTGATGTCTTGGCGGGCAAAAATCGACGAATGCAATTCCTATTGGACGAGGAGCACGGCAAGAAACATAATCGGTTGAAGCAACTCTCGCATTTCACAAATCTAAAAAAGAATGACAAGCAGCACGAAGAGAAGACCTACGATTATGTCTTTGACCAGGCACAGGCAGTCGATTTTACAGGCGGTGATGAGGAAGATGATGTTGACAGTAAGTTAACTGCAGATGAAAAGGCATTGTGGGAGAAAATACGACAAGAGGAGGAACGGGTGAAGACGATTGAAGATACAAGGAAGAGTCTTCCGGTTTTCCAGTATCGCGATCAGCTAATTGAAGCAGTGAAAAAGTACCCGGTGCTTATTGTGGTTGGAGAAACGGGATCGGGAAAAACCACGCAGCTTCCGCAGTATCTATATGAGGCTGGGTTTGATAAAGGCCCTCTAGGGAAGAAAGTTGCGAGAAAAGATGGACAGAAATTCAAGATTGGATGTACACAGCCAAGAAGAGTGGCAGCTACAGCAGTTGCATCTCGTGTTTCGGATGAGGTCGGAACGAGAGTGGGTGACCGGGTTGGCTACAGCATACGATTTGACGACAGGACAAGCGAGAAAACAGTGATCAAGTACATGACGGACGGTATGCTCTTGCGGGAGTTCATGTCTGATCCGGATCTCTCGGAGTACTCCGTGATGATGGTAGACGAGGCACACGAAAGAACACTGCACACGGATATACTATTGGGGCTCTTGAAAGAGCTCTCATCGGAGAGGCCCGAGTTCCGGTTGCTTATTTCGTCGGCGACGATGGACTCGGAGAAGTTCAGTGCGTATTTCAACAATGCACCGATATTCAACGTTCCAGGTCGCCGTTTTCCCGTCTCTATCCACTACACGATGCAGCCAGAGGCCAACTACTTGCACGCGGCAACCACAACGGTGTTTCAGATCCATTTTTCGCAGAAGGAAGGCGATATCCTCGTTTTTTTGACGGGCCAGGACGAAATCGAGACCATGGCGGCCAACTTAAGAGCCACGTGTGAGAAGCTTGCCGGGCAGATGGAGCGGCAGTTGATAATTTGCCCGATATACGCAAATCTCCCCCAGGAGCAGCAGAAACTGATCTTCATGAAGACCCCGGCAAACGCACGCAAGGTGGTGTTGGCCACAAATATCGCCGAGACGTCTCTCACGATCGGCGGGATCGCAAATGTGATAGATTGTGGATTCGTCAAGGAGGACAGATACAGCCCAGTCACCGGAATCCAGTCTCTCGCCGTGGTTCCATGCTCACGAGCCTCAGCAGACCAAAGAGCAGGCCGTGCAGGCCGTACGGGGCCCGGAAAATGCTTCCGACTCTACACCAGGTGGTCGTACATGAACGAAATGGCGGCCACACCGACCCCGGAGATACTCCGCACGAACTTGTCCGGGGTGGTCTTACAAATGGAGTCTCTAGGCATCACAGACTTGCTCCACTTCGACTTCTTGGACTCTCCATCGCCAGAGGCACTCATCAAGGCACTCGAGCAGCTTTATTCGCTTGGTGCGTTGAACGAAAAGGGTGAATTGACGTGGACTGGTGCAAAGATGGCCGAACTACCCTGCGATCCGATGCTTGCAAGGTGCCTGCTTGCCAGTTCGAGCCTGAACTGTTGCACTGAGGTTGTTTCTGTGATTTCGATGCTCGAGGAATCAAACTCCATCTTTTCCGGACGCACGAGCAGAAAAGCTGGCGAAAACCCGTCGGCACAGCCGTCGGCAGCCACAAGTGCCGAGAAATTTCGCACGAGAGCAGATGCCCGATTGGGCGGGGATCATTTGACTCTCTTGGAGATCTGGAACCAGTTTGCAACCAACGGGTTTTCCCCGCAGTGGTGCCGGGACAATTTTATCCAGTACCGGGCGATGAACCGCGCCCGGAACGTGAGAAACCAGCTCGCGAGGTTGTGCAGAAAGATGAATCTTTATGGGGAGGAGGAAATTGAAGAGCAGAATGGGGCAGACAGCATGATCAGGATGGAAAGCATGTCCCGGGACGAGAGAGACAGGCTTAAAGTGCGTATCATGAAGTCGTTTGCCCGGGGCTTTTTTGCCAATGCTGCCAAGCTCAGCAGATCGGGTGATTACTACCAGACTTTGAAGAAACACCAGCCCGTGTACGTTCATCCGTCATCGGCACTATTCAGGATGGTGCCCCCTCCGAAATACGTGATTTACAACGAATTGATGCTCACCTCGAAGGAATTCATGCGGAACTGCATGCCGGTTAGCGAGAGGTGGCTTGGGGAGTATGCGCCACACTATTACAGGTCGAGTGGGGGCAAGTAACAGCAGAGATGGGTGTATCTGAAATGTATTTGTATTACGTGATCACCGGCGCTTATAGACATAATAGACGAAAGAGAAGTATTTATTTTCCGGAGAAAGCGAAACAAACGAGTGCGGGAAAATGGGGGAAGTAGCGAGATATCACGAGGTTTTCCGGCGTAGCATTTTTCAGTTGTAGAGGAATCATATTATGTGATTCAATCGAGTTGAATTGAATTCTGCTCCGTTTAATTGTATCCCACCCGAGGCCACCAACGGTTATTGGTGGCTATTGAAAAATTCGCGGATTCGGGGAATCTCAGGACTGCAGAAAAAGCGGGTGGAAAAGAAGGTAGGAAAGAAGAAAGAAAGAAAAAAAAAAAAAGGTAGGATTCGGAAGCAGGTAATGGAAAGACGCGGAAGCAGGGGAAAGGAGACATGGGGCAAAGAGGGCATTGAGAGGATAGTAACTGAGATAGTCGCGCGCATTATTCCGCAAGACTTGTTGAGGATAATGGTGCCAGCTTGACTTTTTTTTTTTTTTTTTTCAGTTTTCTCCGACCGCTGCACAGATCTCCGAGAAGTCGGATGCTGATTTGAGGAGGGGGGAGAAAAAATGACTTCAGATTGATTGATTCATGGGTGGGTTGGGCCAATGCTATTATTATTATTATTATTATTTTTTTTTACTTTTTTCCACCCAGTAGTATTTTCTCACCTGCCCTGTGCTGCTTTCTGCCGGCCCGGTGCACATGTGGGCATTGTTGGAGGGGGAGTATTTTTCCAGGCAGAATGATTTTTAATGTGCTATTTCTCACTTGCACGTTAGAATTTCCTTCATGACTTTCCTCTTTCAGCATTCTAGTGGTACGAGAGACAGTAGCCAGAGACTTTAATTGCATGCGAGCAGTTTGTAGAGCAGCATAGTTAGAGTGACCAAGATAGCAAGTGAGAAGCAAATTGAGAAAGTGAAGCAAAGTAAAGTGAGAAAGTGAAGCAAAGTAAAGTGAGAAAGCAAATCAAAGCAAAGCAAAGTAAAGCAAAAACTAATCAAGTATCAATACAGAAATGCCAGAATACCTCAACGACGTGCCTCTAGTGATATACTATGCACCAAACCAGGAGAAGTTCGAGCAGGCAGTGAAATTCTACGAGGAAGTGCTCGAGTTCGAGGCAGTGGGCAGCCCAGAACAAGGAACAGTGCTCTTGAGTTCGAACCCAAGCTCGCCAGCAGAGGCTGCGAACATCCGGCTGATCCTTGATGGCAGCAAGGCTGCACCAGAGGAGGAGATCGAAAAGGCAGCGGAGAACTTCGGAAGCCACAAGCAGAAGCGGGACTTCCGGACGTTGCAGTCGTCGGTGTGCTTCCAGACGCCTGACCTCGACGGGTTAACGGAGAAGTTGAAGGCGGCCGGCTGGGAGTACCAGGTGCGGCCATCTGAGCTGGATCCATTCGAGGTGTACGTGGTGGACCCATTGGGCACGTTGGTGGGCTTCTCGGGCATGAAGAATGCATTCGGGGCCAGTGAACGGACGCGGTTCAACCCGGAGGACGGGGCCAAGTCGTACGGGTTTGCCACGAGTGGCGAGGCCACGCCTTTGAACGCGATTTCGGGGGCAACTTTGAATCCAGTGCAGAGAAGAAGAAACATCGCGGTGATGACTTCAGGGGGAGATGCACCCGGTATGAACGCAAACGTCCGGGCCATCGTGCGGACGGCGATCTTCAAAGGGTGCCGTGCGTTTGGAATCTACGAGGGATACAGCGGGCTCGTGAAGGGTGGCCCGGAATACATCAGGGAGATGAACTGGCACACGGTGAGAGACTGGCTTGCAGAGGGGGGCACGAACATCGGCACGGCCCGGTGCATGGAGTTCAAGGAGAAGTGGGGCCGACTCCGGGCCTGCAAGAACATGATCGATGCCGGAATCGACGCGTTGATCGTCTGTGGTGGAGACGGGTCGCTTACGGGGGCAGACCGGTTCCGTGGCGAGTGGCCAGAGCTTATTAGCGAGCTCTTGCACAAGCAGGAAATTACGCAGGACCAGTACGACCGCTACAAGCACTTGAACATCTGCGGTACCGTGGGGTCGATCGACAACGACATGGCGACGACCGACGCGACGATCGGTGCATACTCGTCCTTGGCCCGGATTTGCGAGGCCGTCGACTACATCAATGCCACGGCCAACTCGCACCAGCGGGCATTTGTGGTTGAGGTGATGGGCCGGCACTGTGGCTGGTTGGCCCTCATGGCTGGAATTGCCACCGCTGCCGACTGGATCTTCATTCCAGAAAAACCATCATCAAGAAGCGAGTGGTCTTCGCACATGTGCGAGATTGTGGCCAAGCACCGGGCCAGGGGTAAGCGGACGACGATCGTGATCGTGGCAGAGGGGGCAATCGACGCGTCGCTCAACCCGATCACGCCGGACGACGTCAAGGACGTGCTTGTGGACAAGTTGGGGCTCGACACGCGTGTCACGACGTTGGGTCACGTGCAGCGTGGAGGTCCTGCAGTGGCGTACGACCGTGAGTTGGCCACGTTACAAGGAGTTGCTGCCGTTGAGGCCATTTTGGACGGAACTCCGGAGACACCATCTCCAATGATTGCGATTGCCGAGAACAAGATCGTCCGGAGGCCGTTGATGGAGGCAGTGAAGTTGACGAAGTCGGTGGCCCAGGCCATTGCCGACAAGGACTTTGCCAAGGCCATCAGCTTGAGAGACACCGAGTTCACGGAGCACTTGAAGAACTTCATGGCAATGAACTCGGCTGATTTTGGCGAGCCCTCGTTGCCTGCATCACAGAGAAAGAGGTTCGCCATCATAAATGTGGGAGCCCCAGCCGGAGGTATGAACTCCGCCGTGTACTCGTTTGCAACGTACTGCATGTCGCGGGGTCACGTTCCATATGCGATCCACAACGGGTTCTCCGGTTTGGCCCGGCACGATTCGGTCAGATCGCTCAACTGGCTCGATATCCAGGGCTTGCTCACCACAGGAGGCTCTGAGATCGGCACAAACCGGACCACGCCCGAGGAGGCAGATCTGGGCATGATTGCGTACTACTTCGACAAGTACTCGTTTGACGGGTTGATCCTCGTGGGTGGATTCGAGGCGTTCACTGCCTTGAGCCAGCTCGAGCGGGCCAGAGCCCACTATCCGGCATTCCGCATCCCAATGGTGCTTGTTCCGGCCACACTCTCCAACAACGTGCCGGGAACTCAGTACTCCTTGGGCTCAGACACCTGCCTCAACTCCCTGGTCGACTACTGCGATGCCATCAAGCAGTCTGCAGCTGCTACCAGGAAGAGATGCTTCGTGGTCGAGTGCATGGGTGGAAACTGCGGCTACATCTCCACTTACACGCAGTTGACCACCGGTGCAGTCGCCTCATATTCGCCCGAGGATGGTATCCCAATCGAGCAGTTCGAGCAGGACATCGACACACTAAAGACCTCGTTCAACAACGACAAGGGCAAGGAGAAGTCCGGTCGGCTCCTCATCAAGTCTGCCAGGGCCTCCGACGTCATGTCTGCCAAGGTCATGGCCCAGATCATCACCTCCGAGGCCCACGGCCGCTTCGATGCTCGTACCGCCGTCCCTGGCCACATCCAACAGGGTGGTGTTCCTTCGCCAATCGACAGAACTCGTGCTGCCCGGTTCGCAATTCGGGCCGTCACCTTCTTGGAAGACCACTACGACGAGATAGCCTCGTCCCAGGATCAGCTTGGTGAGTTCATCGAGTCGCCAACTGCCTCCAACACTGCCTGCGTGCTGGGTATCCAGTCTTCGCATGTCAAGTTCGAGTCTATCAGAAAGCTCTATGACTACGAGTCCGAATCGGGCAAGCGGTCCAGGAAGCGTATCTTCTGGAAGGACATTCGCGAGATAGCCGACATGTTAAGTGGCAGGGTCGTTGTCTAGTCTGCTTCCATCTTATGCCTTATGTCTTTTAATTGCAAGTTCATGATATCTTGCTTTGATCTTTCTTTAGTTTTGTTTAGCTCTCTTCGCTTGTGTAATACATCGAATGTCTGATATTTCTGTGTAGACGTGATTGTATGCTTTAACTATCTTTAACTATCTTTAATAATCTTTAACTATCTTTAAGTATCTTTAATTATCTTTAACTATACTTTAATGATACCTTAACTATACTTTAACGATACTTTAACGACACTTTAACTACATACTTCAACTTGTCAAGACACTGTATAGAAGTATTCCCATATATAACTAGCCCAAGCTAACTTCAATGTCAACGCCTCCACATCATTTCTAAGGCCACATGTGGTCATTAGCCAATCTAAATGTGATCTTTAAACAATCACCCCATCCAAAATGCACACTCACTACAATAGTATGATCCTTAAGAACTGCATACTATTCTGTCAGCTCTTTTAACTTATCATATACCCATCCTCTACTTCTCCTGATTACTCTACATGACCAAGGCAGCTTTCACAACAGCAACAACTTTGAGCCGGCATAGATCAGACCTTCAGTTTCAGCCCGAACTTTTCTTTATTTACTTTACATCCCTATAAACGTTATTCATTTCAACAAGTGCATCAGCCACCTTAACCTTCCAGTTCACGCTCTTACCATTACTTTCAAATCGAACTGCACCCGTTGCATCGTCTATTTGTGCACGGATAATCACATTCAGTATCATGTCAACCAGCAATTCCTCAACTGCCGCCTCCTCTCCCTCCATACCCATGAGCTCACACATTGTCGAAATCTTCACCGACTTGAAGTTCTTCGACATAACCACTATGTTCGACACAAGCAAGTTCTTCCGGATCTGCAAGTACTGCTTCTGCTCAGGGTACTTGCAATGAAGAATCCTGTCCAAATCTGCCGAATCCATGCGTATCACTTTCGAAAGTGCCATGCTGCATATCACATTTCGCATTATTTCCGGCTTCATTGCATCTTTTAGCCATGTCTGTAGTTCCCCGCTATCCCCACTTTCGCTACATGGACAAATCAACCTGCCAAACTCCTGGAGAGCACGTACCTTCGCCAGGCAGTATGGAATGCACAAAAACAGGTGGACCAAGCTGTGCAGGTTGTCCAAAAACTGCTGGCTCGTACTGAAGTACTCTGGATAGCTTGAGTACAGTTTGAGAATGCGAAGAGACTCATTCAGGCAGTCAACCAGCCGCTGCCCATCCTGAAACACTTTACAACGCTGATATAGTAGCTTGAACATTAGCCGATTCCGCTGGTTTGCAGACATTCCATGCTTGGATGCCTTAAAGTGCTCAAGTCCTTTATCGAGCAGCCGTGCTTTCTGAGTGAGATCTGAGCCATCTGTAGTGCTGGACTTGAGCAAATAGCAACGCACAAGAAAAACAGAAGGTGATTTTTCCAACTGCAACGGATTCACACTGGAAAGTATAGAGCTTGCCCTCGGTATGTCGTGCTCTTTCTCAAATGCTAGTTGTGCCATCAGAACCAGACAAACTGACAAATAGACCACTGCCGATTCTCCTATGCCGTGAAAATAATCATAAACCGGCTTCATATCATCCACCCGTCCGGATCTCTGCGTTAGTACTTCCATTAATGCACATATCGACTCCATGGTAAAGCAACTCTGCCGAACTCCACTTCGAAGCTTATCTTTGATTAAATCGACAATTTCTCCGTCATTTATTCTGGATGTACACTCTGTGGCAATGCGGAGTGCCTCCATCATATTGTTACATTTGAAAAGGCCGTCCATATTGAGCAAAAATGGCAAATAAATAAGATGGTAAGTGATGATTAAAAGCAGGCCTTATTGGCACTCTAGCTTAGGATGTTGAAATTTACGGTGCTGCGATAAAAACGATCCGAGAAATATTTGACTCTAATCAGTTCATAAATTGCATATACATCCAAGCTGTAGTTTGTATAAAATTAGTATAGGAAAACGGTTTTCTGCCTCAATAAAGTCAACACGGTTGAATCACATTTCTCCCATGTTGATGTGAATTGGTATGAAGCCCAGATCCTGGGGCAGGCTTCGTTTAGTTAGCTCGTATAAGGAAACAGTATCTTCGAAAAAAAAAAAAAAATTAAATAAAATAAAATAAAAAAAAGTCGATCCTTGGAAATGCATACCATCAAAT
>ERZ746981.139-NODE-139-length-58262-cov-865.276961_pt1 | contig 58262 bp, 46 predicted proteins | sample MGYA00374948_ERZ746981 | MGnify/ENA primary metagenome ERZ746981 (study PRJEB28757, sample SAMN06711160) | food metagenome | host: microorganism | place: China:Harbin | collected 2017-01-30 | study: EMG produced TPA metagenomics assembly of the Analysis of...
ATCATGCGTCACGGTGTTGCCGGCCGTAAGCTCGGCGTTACCTCGTCCCATCGACTGGCCATGTTTCGCAACATGGCAGTCGCCCTGATCAAGCACGAACAGATCACCACCACACTGCCCAAGGCGAAGGAACTGCGCCCGGTGGTGGAAAAGCTGATCACCCTTGGCAAGCGGGGTGACCTGCACGCCCGCCGTCAGGCTTTCGCCCAGCTGCGTGACGACAAGATCGTGTCCAAGCTGTTCGCCACGGTGGCTGACCGCTACAAGACGCGCCAGGGTGGCTACACCCGCGTGCTGCGTGCGGGCATGCGCCATGGCGATGCGGCCGATATGGCCGTGATCGAACTGGTTGACCGCGATGTGTCGGCCAAGGGTCAGGACAGCGGTCCGCGCCCGGAAGCCAATCATGAAGAAAACCTGGCTGCCTGAGGCAGGCCGGTTGCTTCCGAAAAACCCGGCTCAGGCCGGGTTTTTTTGTGGTTTTTTGCAATCCAACATTATTTTATCGTTATATAGCCATCCAGACGGGCTTACATATATTTTCGATAGTGTATTAATCGGTTCATTCCTTCCGCGTAGCAGACAGGGCTTTAGCCATGACAGTATCCCTTTTCCGGCGTGTGATACGCCGTAGCGTTCATGTCCTGACGGCCGTGCTTGGCCTGTGCGCGGGTGCCCAGGCGGCTACGGTTCGTGTTGGCTACATTCCGGTTATCGGTTCCGCTCCGCTTTTTGTCATGCAAGGCAAGAACTGGACACGGGATGCCGGGATCGACATGCAGCTTGTCCGCTTCCAGTCCGGGCCACAGGCCATACAGGCCCTGATGTCGGGCAAGATCGATGCCTATGTGGCGGGTGTCCTGCCGCTGCTGCAGGCGCGTGCCCATGGCGTGGATGTAAAGGTGGTGGCCAGTGCGGCGACGGAGGAACTGGAGATCGTATCGCGCGGGGCACTGGCGGTGGACCTGCCCGAGCAGCCGGTCCCGCTGGCCCCCGATGCGCTCCGCCAGCGCTTTGCCGATTTTGCCGCCAGGGCGGGGCACAGGCCCAAGATCGCGGCCCAGCCCATGGGTTCGGTGCCCGATACGCTGCTGCGCTACTGGCTGAAGGCGCGCAACGGGCTGGAGCCGGATCAGGTGGCGGATATTGTCGGCATTGATATCGATGCCGCCCAGCAGGCGTTCCTGGCAGGTGCGGTGGATGCCGCCATCCTGCGTGAGCCCGCGCTGACCATCATCCGCCACCGCATGCCCGGCATGCGGGTCCTGGCATCCGGCCATGACCTCATGCCCGGCCAGCCCGGCTCGGTCCTTGCCATCCTTAATGAGGATGCGCCTGACCGCGCCGCATGGAAAAACGCGTTCGTAAGCGGCTTCGTCAGGGCAACGCACCTGCTGGCAACGGACCCGGAACAGGCCGAACCCTACGTGCAGCAGGCGCTGGGCGGTGGCATGCTGCCCAAGGATATCATTGTCGAGGCGCTGAAGGCTTCCGCTTCGGGGTTCGTGTCCGACCCCGCGCGGATTGTGGATGCGGTGGGCCAGCTACAGGATTTCGAACTCCAGACCGGCCTGCTGCGCAAGGCGGAGCCGGTGGGCGCGCTGTTTGATCTGGAAACCTACAGGCAGATTGCTCCATGATCAGGCCGCGTCCCGTCCTGCTGCGTCCAATTCTGGGGGCGGCTGGCCTTGTGGTCCTGTTTGGCGTGTGGGAAGCCTCCATCCGGCTGGGATGGGTGCCGTCCGGCCTGCTGCCTGCCCCCACCAGCCTTGGTCCGGCCTGGTTGGAGGAAGTACGCAGCGGCGCCTGGACCCAGGCCATACGCGACAGCCTGACCCATTACCTGACCGGGCTGCTGGCGGGTTCCGTGCTGGGTACGCTACTGGGACTGCTCTGTGGGGCGGTACCGCTGCTGGACGGCCTGCTGTCCGGCGTGGTGCGGGTGCTGCGACCCATTCCGGGGCTGGCATGGGTGCCCTTTGCCATCCTGTGGTTCGGGCTCAATACGGCGGGGGCCACGTTTGTCATCGCCATTTCCGTCTTCTGGATCAATTTTTACGCGGCGTACGGGGCGGTGCAGTCGATCGATCCCGATCTGTATGAAGTCGCGGCCTCGTTTGGCCATGGCGGATTCTGGGCGCGGCTGCGTACGGTGGTGATACCGGCCTCGGCCCCCGGCGTGCTGGCCGGGCTGCGGACGGGGCTGGGGCAGGCCTGGATGTCGGTCGTGGCGGCGGAACTGTTTGGCGTGCCGGGCATCGGTGCGCGGATGATGCAGGCTTCCAGCCTGCTGGCAACGGATCTGGTGGTGGTCTACATGCTGACCATGGCCCTGCTCTATGCGCTGACCGACACGCTGTTCATGCTGGTGCGCAAGAGGCTGCTGGGCTGGCAGGGGTAAAAGACAGGTGGGAATGAATAGCGTGGTGACACCCGCCAGCACGGCGGATGTGGTGGTCAGGCTGGAGGATATCGGCCTGTCCCACGACCATGGGCGCAGCTTTATCCTGCGGCATGTCGATCTGGAAATCCGGCGGGGGGAGTTCGTGGCCCTGCTTGGCCCCTCGGGGGTGGGCAAGTCCACGCTGCTGCGGGTCATCATGGGGCTCATGCCCCCCGGTGAGGGGCGGGTGGAGCTGAAATCCACGCCCGCCAGCGTGCACCGGCCCGCAGCCATGGTGTTTCAGGATGCCAAGCTCATGCCATGGCGCAACGTGCTGCGTAACGTGGAACTGGGGCTGGAAGGGCTGGGTCTGGACAGGAACCGGCGGCGTGAGCGCGCCATGGCGGCGCTGGAGCTTGTCGGACTTGCGGACAAGGCGGACCGCTGGCCCCGCCAGCTTTCGGGCGGGCAGCGCCAGCGCGTGGGGGTGGCTCGCGCGCTGACGGTCGAGCCGGACCTGCTGCTGATGGACGAACCCTTTGGCGCGCTGGATGCGATCACCCGCACCGCCCTGCAGGAGGAACTGCTGCGCATCCATGCCCGCACACATGGCACGGTCCTGTTCGTGACCCATGACCTGGATGAGGCGCTGGTGCTGGCGGACCGGATCATCATACTGGCCGGTCATCCGGCCGGCCTGCGCGGTGACTTTACGGTCGGCCCCCGCCCGCGAGACAGGACGGCCCCCGGCCTGCGCGCCATGGCGGAACGCATGAAGCGGCTGATCGCGGGTGAAGAGGACCCCGGCGCGGATGCGGCCTATTGGCAGGCATCGGAGATATGATAAGCCTGTGCCATCGGGCCTGCCGCCCGCGGGCATGACGGCAGGGCAAACGGGGCACAGGGCACGGCGTCCGGGCCTGCCCCACCGGCACGCAAGGGAATATGGAACATGACGGACATCCCCAATCTCGAAACCCATCTGGAAGAGGGCATCGGCCGCCTGCAGGATGGTCTGGACGGTTTTGCCGGTGAACCCGGTGCCCCGTTCTCCGCCCGGATGCAGGGGGCCGGCGGCATGGCGCAGCAGGGCATGGGCGAGATTCTGGATACCCTGCGTGACGTGACGGCGGATCGCCCGCTGCTGGCCCTGATCGGGGCATCGCTGCTGGGTTTTGTCGCAACGCTGTTCATGCGGCGGCGTGCGTAAGGCAACATATGGAATGCTGGCGCGTTAGTCAGGCATGACTGATTTACAGGAACAGATACCATGCTGAAACTGGCACTGTTTTTTCTGATTGTCTCACTGATTGCCGGTGTGTTCGGGTTCAGTGGTATTTCCGCGGCTTCTGCCGGGATGGCAAAGATACTGTTCTTCATCGCCATCACGATATTCGTCGTCGTATTGCTGATCGCGCTGTTTACGGCCCGGTCGCTATCGGGCTGATGGCCCCTCCCGCACACGGCAACCCCCTGTCGCCATCCGGCGCAGGGGGTTTTTTCATGCCTATCTGTTGGTGTCCTTCTGGATGAAGGAAGGCAGCAGCGGGTTATCCTTCTGCAGCGATTTCTTGGTTGGCAGGCGGGATGCATCCCATCCGCCCCCCAGTGCCTGCACCAGGCTTACGCTGTCCACCATGCGCTGCTGCTGGATGCCCAGCAGGGTCTCGGCCGATGACAGGGCCGAGTTCTCGTTGGTGATGACGGTTGTATAGATCTCGGTCCCGGCCTGGTACTGGTTGAGCGAGACCTCGACCGTGCGGTTGGCAAAATCCAGCGCCTTCTGCTGCTGTAGCGACTGCTGGGACAAAATGCGCAGGTTGGAAAGCTGGTCTTCCGTATTCTGCAGCGCGGTCAGCACGGTCTGGCGATAGGTGGCCACCGCGTTGTCATACTGGGCATTGGCCTCATGCACCGCAGCCGTGCGCGACCCGCCCGAGAACAGCGTTTCGGTGGCGGACGCACCAAGTGACCAGACCCGGTTGGCCACACTCATCAGCGATGTGACCGGGTCGCCACCGCTCTGCGCATAGCTGGCGCTGATGGTGACATCGGGATAGAACGCCGCTATGTCCGCGCCGATCTGGGCGTTGTACTGCTCCATCGTGCGTTCCGCTGCCGCAATATCGGGCCTGCGCTGCAGCAGGTCGGACGGTACCGTAACCGGAATGGGCGGCACGGTGCGTGACAGGGGGGCAGGTGCGATCGTGACATCGGCCGGTGGCCTGCCGATCAGCACGGCAATCGCATGTTCGTACTGTGCGCGGTTGATCCCGGCCTGGACAAGGGATGCCCGGTTCTGCTCCAGCGTGGTGCGGGCCTGCAGCACGGCGGTCGGGTCGGCCGTGCCGGCATCGAACTGGTTCTGGGTGATCTGCAGCGCCTGCTCATTGAAGCGCACGTAGCGTTGCAGCAGGTCCGTCAGGCTGTCCTGGTAGCGCAGGTTGAAATAGGCGGTGGCCAGCTGCGCCTGATAGGACAGCGTGGCATTGGCCAGGTCGGCCGCACTGGCCTGGGCCGCAGTCACCTGTTCCTGCACCTGCCGGCGGATCTTGCCCCACAGGTCCAGATCCCAGCTCGCGCTTGGACCCAGGTCATAGGTGTTGTAGGTCGACCCCTCCTTGGCATAGTTGCTGCCCGAGGAGGAGAGCGACCCCGCCCCATGGCCCGCGCGGTTGAAGCCAAGGCTGCCGCTGATGGTGGGGAAAAGCTGGGCACGCACGCTGTCGATCAGGGCACGGGCGTTGCGGTAGCTGGCCTCGTATTCCTTGATGTTCTGGTTGGAAATGGCGACCTGCGCCTCAAGCCCGTTCAGGATCGGGTCATTATAGATCGTCCACCAGTCATGCTTGGGCAGTTCGGCCATGTGCGGGTTTGCGTTTTCCCAGCCGGGTTCGGGGCGCAGTTCCTTGAAGCGCGCCGATACGATGGCGTCCGGGCGGTGATATTTCGGCCCTACCATGCATCCTGCCAGCGCCACGAGCGGCAGGGCCAGGCATGCAAGGCGCAGCGCATGCATGCTACGGGTCGGGCGGGTGCCGGCATGGCTGGGGGATGGCGGAAGGAATGGCATCCGGTTCAGGAATCCTGCTGGTGGGAAAGACGATGGCGTCGGGACAGCCGCCCATACAGCCGGTTGAAATATGTGCGGCAGGCTACCCCCATATGGTCAAGATAAAGGTAGACGACCGGCGTGGTATAAAGTGTCAGCGCCTGGCTGACGAGCAGCCCGCCCACAATGGCAATACCCAGCGGGCGGCGCAGTTCGGAGCCATAGCCATGGCCGAAGATCAGCGGTAGCGCGCCCAGGGCCGCGGCGAATGTGGTCATCATGATCGGGCGGAAGCGCAGAAGGCAGGCCATGCGGATGGCGTCAAGCGCGGTATGGCCTTCATCACGTTCGGCGGTGATGGCAAAGTCCACCAGCATGATGGCGTTCTTCTTGACAATACCGATCAGCAGGATCACCCCGATCATGGCGATCAGCGAAAAGGCTTCCCCGAAGAACTGGAGCGCCAGCAGCGCCCCCACCCCGGCCGAGGGCAGGGTGGAGAGGATGGTCAGCGGATGGACATAGCTTTCGTACAGGATGCCCAGTGTCATGTACACCGCCGCCAGCGCCGCCAGGATAAGCAGCGGTTCGTTATTGACCGATTTCTGGAACTGCGCGGCATTGCCCGCGAAATTGCCCTGGATGTTGGCGGGCATGTGCAGCTTGACCGTTTCCTCGTTGATGATCTGCACCGCCTGGCTGAGCGGCACGCCATTGGTCAGGTTGAACGAGATGGTGGAGGAGACGGACTGCCCATCATGGTTGATGCTCAGGGCCGTCTTGGTCGGTTTGAGGACCGAGACCAGGGTCAGTGGCACCATGCTTTCCGAACTGGTGGACACGGCGGACCCGGTGGAGGCGCTGTTGCCCCCCGCCAGCGTGTTGGCCACCTGGTTGCGGAATGACTGCGCGCTGAGTTGGGATTCGGTGGTGCCGGTATCGGCGCTGACGCGGATGGTGTTGGACTGGGTGCCGCCCCCCGCCGTGCCGCCCGCCACACTGACCCAGACCTGCTTGAGCGTGGTCGGGTCCTGCCAGAAGCGGGGCTGCACCTCCATCACCACATGGTACTGATTCAGCGGATTGTAGATGACCGAGGCCGAGCGCTGGCCATAGGCATCGTACAGCGTATTGGAAATGAGCTGCGGGGTGATGTTCAGGCGGCTGGCAGTATCACGATCCACCTGCACATCCAGCGCCGAGCCGCCCTGCAGCACATCCGATGAAACATCGGACAGTTCGGGATGCTTCTGCAGTGCCGAGACGAGCAGCGGCGTCCACTGGTACAGGTCCTTTGAGGAATCGGACTGCAGCGAATACTGGTAGGCCGCATTGCTCTGCCGCCCGCCAATGCGCAGCTGCCCCGGGGCGGAGGCATAGAACGTCGCCCCCACCATGCTGCGCAGCCGCCGCCCGATGCGGGCGATGGTCTGCGCGGGCGTGTCGTCACGCAGGGACTTGTCCCTGAGTGTTACAAACAGGTTTGCCTGGTTGGCGCTGCCGCGCCCGCCCATAAAGCCCATGACATGGGCCACGTCCCTGTCGGCGGTGATGGCCTTCTGCACGGTCATGATCTTGCCCTGCATGGCCTGGAACGAGATGGACTGGTCCCCCATCAGCCGGCCCATCAGCATGCCGGTATCGGATTCGGGGAACAGGCTCTTGGGCATCTTGATGAACAGCCCGACCATGATGGCAATGGTCAGCGGCAGTGACAGAATGGTCAGGCGGCGGTGGGTGATCGCCCATTCCAGCGAGCGGGCATAGCCCTGCTGCGCCGCGTTCAGACCGTGTTCCAGCCCGTGGCCGATACGCCCGAACACCCCGCGTGAGGGCAATGCCTCATGCACGCGCAGCAGGCGGGCGGTCATCATGGGAGTAAGCGAGAGCGACAGTACCATGGAAATGACGATCGTGATCGACATCGTCATGGCGAATTCGTGGAACAGCCGCCCCGCCACCCCGCTCAGCAGCAGGATGGGCAGGAACACCGCAATCAGCGACACGGTGATGGACATGACCGTGAACGCCACCTCCCGCGTGCCCAGCAGGGTGGCCTGCACGCGGTCCATCCCGGCTTCCATGTGGCGGCTGATGTTCTCCACCACCACGATCGCGTCATCCACCACGAAGCCGGTGGAAATGGTCAGCGCCATGAGGGAAAGGTTGTCGATGGAATACCCCATGACCTTCATCGCCCCGAAGGTGGTGATGATGGAGGCGGGCACCACAATGGCGGGGATGATGGTGATGCGCGGCGAGCGCAGGAACAGGAGCACGACCAGCACCACCAGGCCAACCGACAGCACAAGTGTGAACTGCGTATCCGCCAGCGCCGCGCGGATGGTTGTGGAGCGGTCCATGAAGGCGCCCAGGTCCACATCCGTCGGCAGGGCCGCGCGCAGGAGCGGCAGCTTGGCGCGGATCTGGTCGTTGGTGTTGATGATGTTGGCCCCCGCCTGGGCAAAGATGATGGCCAGCACCGCGGGCCTGCCATCCACGTAGCCCGCGTTGCGCAGGTCCTCCACGCTGTCACGCACGGAGGCCACGTCCTCCAGCCTGACCGGGCGGCTGTCATGATAGGCCACGATCAGGTCACGATAGGCCTGCGCGTTATGCACCTGGTCATTGGTGTCCAGCGTGAAGCGGTGGTCACCCTGATCAATGAAGCCCTTGGGCGTATGGGCGTTGGCCGAGGCGAGGGCCGCGCGGATATCCTCGAAGCCGATGCCGAATTTGTATAGCGCCAGCGGGTTCATCTCCACCCGCACGGCTGGCAGCGAACTGCCGCCGATCTCGACTTCCCCCACACCCTGTATCTGCGAGAGATGCTGCTGCAGCACGTTGGAAGCCAGGTCATACAGTTGCGAGGCGGTACGGGTGCGCGATGTCAGCGCCAGGATCATGACCGGCGCGCCGTTGGGATTGGCCTTGAAATAGCTTGGATTCTGCCGAAGGGAGGAAGGCAGGTCGGCATGGGCCGCCTGCAGGGCCGCCTCCACATCGCGCGCGGCGCCATTGATGTCGCGGTCCAGCGAGAACTGCAGCGTGATGCGCGCCTGGTTGGCCGATGACTGTGATGTCATTTCCGTCAGCCCGGCGATCGCCCCCAGGTGCCGTTCCAGCGGGGCGGCCACCGAGCTTGCGATTTCCTCGGGCGAGCCGCCCGACTGGCGGGCCTGCACCTGTATGACCGGAAAGTCCACATTGGGCATGTCCGCCACCGGCAGCGTCATGTAGCCCAGCACGCCGCCCAGTACCAGTGCCACGGTCAGCAATATGGTGGCGACCGGCCTGCGGACGAAGATGGACAGCGGGTTCATGCAGAAGCCTGCGGCCCGGGCAGCCCGTCCTTGCCCCCGTTATCCGTGCTGCCAAAACGGCGGGTCAGTTTCTGGCTGATGCCATCCATCAGCAGGTAGATGACGGGGGTGGTGAACAGCGTCAGCAGCTGGCTGACCGCAAGCCCGCCCACAATGGCGATGCCCAGCGGGCGGCGCAGTTCCGACCCGGTGCCGGTGCCCAGCATCATCGGCACGGCCCCCAGCATGGCCGCCAGCGTGGTCATGAGAATGGGGCGGAAGCGCAGCAGGGCTGCATGGCGGATGGAATGCAGCGGGGTCATGCCCTCCACCCGTTCGGCTTCAAGGGCGAAGTCGATCATCATGATGGCGTTTTTCTTCACGATGCCGATCAGCAGCACCAGTCCGATGATGCCCATCACATCCAGCCCCGAACCCGTCACCCACAGCGCCAGCAGCGCCCCGATCCCGGCCGAGGGCAGGGTGGAGAGGATGGTGACGGGATGGATGAAGCTCTCGTACAGGATGCCCAGCACGATATAGACGGCAATCAGCGCGGCCAGCACCAGCCAGGCCTCGTTGGCCAGTGAACTGCGGAACGCCGCCGCCGTGCCCTGGAAGGAGGTCTGGAAGCTCGACGGCAGGTGGATGTCCCTTGCCGCGCGCTCGATCGCGTCCGTCGCATCACCCAGCGCATAGCCGGGCCGGACATTGAACGAGACCGTGGTGGCCGGGAACTGGCCCACATGGGTGATCAGCAGCGGCGCGGTATCCTGTGTCACGGTGGTGACGGAGGCCAGCGGCACCAGCCCCGACGTGGGCGAGCGCGTCGGGCCGGAGGTACTCTCGCCCGCGTTGCCGCTGATGCCGGGCAGGTAGATCTGGTTGAGCGAGGCCATGTCCTGCTGGAAGCCGGGGGTGGCCTCCAGGATCACGCGGTACTGGTTGGACTGGGTGAAGATGGTCGAGATCTGGCGCTGGCCAAAACTGTCATACAGCACGTTGTCGATGGTCTGCGGCGTGATCGAGAAGCGGGCGCCGGTGGTGCGGTCCAGGTCCACATGCGCCACAAGCCCCGCCGCCTGCAGGTCCGATGTCACATCGGTCAGGGCCTTTTCCTGCTGCAGGCGTGCAATGAATCTGGGCACCCAGGTCGTGAACTGGTTGTAGTCGGGGTTTTCCAGCAGGAACTGGTACTGGGTGGCCGCGACCGATGTATCAAGCGAGAGATCCTGCACCGGCTGCAGGTACAGGTCGGCACCGGCAATGTCCGCCGTTTCCGCGCGCAGGCGGGTGGCCACTTCCTGTGCCGTGGACGAGCGCCTGTCCGCCGGTTTGAGGTTGATCAGGAACCGCCCCTGGTTGAGCGTGACATTCTGCCCGTCCACACCCACGAAGGAGGACAGGCTGGCCACGTCCGTATCGTGCAGGATGCGGTCGGCCAGTTCCTGCTGGTGGCGCTTCATGGCGGAAAACGACGTGGACTGCGCCATGACCGAAATGCCCTGGATCACGCCCGTATCCTGCACGGGGAAGAATCCCTTGGGAATGATCACCGCCAGCACGCCTGTCAGCGCCAGGGTGGCGCCAAACACGCCCAGCGTCAGCCTGCGGTGACGCAGCACCACGTCCAGCGCGCGGCCGTAGCCCTCGATGGTTGCAACCGTCCAGCGCTCGACCGTGGCCGACCAGGCGGGTTCGGCATGCTTCGTGTCGCGTTCATGCAGCAGGCGCGCGCACATCATGGGCACCAGCGTCAGCGAGACCACGGCGGACAGGATGATGGTCACCGCCAGCGTCATGGCGAATTCATGGAACAGGCGGCCCACCACATCACCCATGAACAGCAGCGGGATCAGCACCGCGATCAGCGATACGGTCAGCGAGATGATGGTGAACCCGATCTCGCCCGCACCTTTCAGCGCCGCTTCCATGCGGGTGTCGCCCATCTCGATGTAGCGGGCGATGTTCTCGATCATCACGATCGCATCGTCCACCACGAAGCCTGTGGCGATGGTCAGCGACATGAGCGAGAGATTGTCGAGCGAGAAGCCGAACAGGTACATCACCGCCAGCGTGCCCACCAGCGACAACGGCACCGACAGGCTGGGGATAAGCGTTGCGGGCACATTGCGCAGGAACACGAAGATCACGCCCACCACCAGCACCAGCGCCAGGCCCAGTTCGAACTCCACATCCTCGACCGAGGCGCGGATGGTCGTGGTCCGGTCGGTCAGCGGTGTTATGGTAATGCCCGGCGGCAGCGACTGCTGCAGGCGCGGCAGGGCGTATTTGATGTTGTCCACCACCGCGATCACGTTCGCACCCGGCTGGCGCTGCACGTTCATGACCAGGGCGGGGGTGCGGTTGGCCCAGGCGGCCAGTTCGGTATTCTCGGGGCCGATCACCACGCTGGCCACGTCCCGGATGCGCACGGGGCCGTTGTTCTGGTAGGCAATGACCTGGTTGAGCAGCTGGTCCACGCCCGAAATCTGGCCATCGATGCGCAGCGTGGTTGCACGCTGCGGCCCGTCGAACGTACCGGTGGGGGAATTGACGTTCACGTTGCCAATGGTCGTGCGCAGCGTATCAAGGTCGATGCCGAACGAGGTCAGCTTGGGAATGTTGACCCGCACCCGCAGCGCCTTGCGGTTCCCGCCCGAAAGCGTGACCAGCCCCACGCCCGAGATCTGGCTGATCTTCTCGGCCAGCCGGGTATCGACGTAATCTTCCACTTCCGTCAGCGGCATGGTCTTCGACGAGATGCCCAGCGTCATGACCGGCGTGTCGGCGGGGTTGACCTTGGCATAGACCGGGGGTGCTGGCAGGTCGGTGGGCAGCAGGGAATTGGCCTGGTTGATCGCGGCCTGCACTTCCTGCTCGGCAATGTCCATGGTCATGGTCAGGCCGAAGCGCAGCGTGATGACCGACGCCCCGCCCGACGAGCGGGATGTCATCTGCTCCAGCCCCGACATCTCGCCCAGCTGTGTCTCCAGCGGGGCGGTGACGGAGGTGGCCATCACGTCGGGGCTGGCACCGGGGTAGAAGGTCTGCACCGTGATGGTGGGATATTCCACTTCCGGCAGGGCGGATACGGGCAGGAAATGGTAGCCCAGCAGCCCCGCCAGCAGGATGGCAAGCATCAGCAGCGTGGTTGCGACCGGACGGTGTATGAACAGGCGGGACGGGTTCACGCGGCAATCTCCGGCGGCGTCGTGGGCTTGTATTCAGGCAGGGGGGCAGAAGGCGTGCACGCGCCTAGCCCGCCTGCCCGGTCTTGCCATGGTCTGTGGCGGCATGGCCGGGGGCCTCGGCTGCCGGTATGCTCACCTTCACGCCATCGCGCAGGTGGTCCACGCCATCGGTCACCACGCGCTCGCCTTCCTTCACGCCATCGGTCAGCACCGTCATGGTGTTGTTGGCGTGGCCGGTCTTCACGTTGCGTACCTCCACCGTGTCATCGGCCTTGACCACGTACACGAACTGGCCGTTCGGCCCGGTCTGCAGCGCGTTGGTGGGCACCAGCAGCGCATCATGGTCGGTGCTGACCAGCATGCGGGCGTTGACGAACTGGTTGGGGAACAGCTCCTCCTGTGAATTGGCGAAGATGGCGCGCATGCGCACCGTGCCGGTGGAGGTGTCGATCTGGCTGTCCAGCACGCTGGCCTGCCCGGTTGCGATCCTGTTCAGGTTGGCGCTGTCCCAGGCTTCCACCGCCAGTGGCGTGCCCTGGCGCAGGCGGTCGGCCACGGGGCCGATGTCATTTTCCGGCAGGGTGAAGATGACCGAGATGGGCTGCATCTGCGTCAGGATCACCAGCCCGTTGGTCTGGCCCGCGGTGATGTAGTTGCCCATGTCCACCGCGCGGATGCCCACGCGCCCGTCCACCGGGGCCAGGATGTGGCAGTAGGTGATCTGCAGTTTCTCGTTGTCCACCAGCGCCTGGTCGGCCTTGACCGTGCCTTCAAGCTGCTCGACCTTGTACTGCTGGTCCTTGGCCGTCATGGCGGCGACACTGTTCTGCTGGATCAGGCGCTGGTAGCGCGCGTTGTCCACCTGTGCGGCCCTGAGCTGGGCCACGTCCTGCTCCAGCTGCCCTTCGTACTGGGCCAGCAGCACGTCATAGGGGCGGGTGTCGATCAGGGCCAGCAGGTCGCCCTTGTGCACATGCTGCCCCTCGGTGAACAGCACCTGCGTCAGGTAGCCATCAATGCGGGACTGCACGGTCACATTGGTGATGGGCACGACCGTGCCCAGCTCCGTCAGGATGACGGGCATGTCGCCCCGCCCGATGGTGGCCACCGCCACGGGCTGGTTACCGTTCGCGCCATGCTTGTGTGATGTCATGCCGCCGTGGTGGGGCCGCAGGAACGCCACCGCCAGGATAAGCGCCAGCCCCCCGCCAACCAGGTAGGGCACGCGCCGCCCGCGGGGGGCGCGGGCCGGGCCGGTCGTTGTATGGTCCTGTGATCGGGGCGGGGAGGGGGGAGTATCCATGCGGTCGTTTTTCTGCCTGCTGTTGGGTAAGGGCCCCGTTGCGCCAAGGGGCGGACCGGTATGAAAAATCAGGGTGGATGGCCTGCCTTCCCACCCTATTGATACGGACGGGGAACAGACCAGTCAGGGAATGTAACACTGTCTTGGCATGGGGGAAGGGGAAAACCGAACAAATGTTTCGTTACGGTCTGTTTCCGTTTCCCGTGCCGTCATGTCCGCTTACGCTTGCCCCCGCATCGGGCGCCAGGCGCAGCAGGAGCGGCAGCGCCCCCGCCGCCACCAGCGCGCATGCGACAAAGGCCACGCCGTAGTCCTGCCCCCGCCATGACGGGGGCAGCAGCCCCTGCGCCATGGCCAGTACGCCCGCCGCCAGGCAGATGCCCAGCGTCAGCATGGTCTGCTGGCAGGTGGCGTACAGGCTGGTCGCCGCACTCATGCGCGCGGGTGGCATGTCGGCATAGGCGATGGTGTTGTAGCCGGTGAACAGCAGCGTCTGCCCCAGGCCATTGAACGCGAGCACAGGCAGCAGCCAGCCCGGCGCCATGCCGGGGCGCAGCAGGGCCAGCACGACGCACATGCCCGGCAGCACCAGGCTGCCCGCGCACATCACGCGCCGGAAGCCCAGCCCCCGGTAGACATGCGAGACCACAAGGCGCATGGCCAGCGCCCCGATGGGGGCGACGAAGGTGACCAGCCCGCTCTGCGCGGGGCTGGCGCCAAAGCGGACCTGCAGTAGCGAGGGTAGCAGGAAGATGGTGCCCGCCGTGGCGATGCGCGTAAGCCCGCCCGCGAAAACCGATACGCGGAAGGTGGCGATGCGCAGCAGCGCCAGATCCAGTACCGGGTGCGCCACCGCGCGTGCGTGGCGGGCATAGGCCATGGCCGCCAGGGGGGCCAGCAGCAGCAGCCCCATGGCCAGCCAGCGGGCCGGGCCGCCATGCCCCAGCAGTTCCATGCCGAATATCAGCCCCCCCAGTGCCGTGGCGGACAGGATGTTGCCCTTCAGGTCGAAGGGCGGGGGGCGGGTGGTCCTGATCTGTGGGATGAACCGGCCGGTCAGCACGATGGCCACCAGCCCGAGCGGGATGTTGACGTAGAAGATCCACCGCCATGACAGCCACGAGGTCAGCACGCCCCCCAGTACCGGCCCCGCCATGGGGCCGATGGTGGCGGGCAGCATGACCCATGCCATGACGGACAGCAGTTCCGCCTTGGCCACGCTGCGCAGGACCACCAGCCGCCCCACCGGCACCATCATCGCACCGCCCGCCCCCTGCACCAGGCGGGCCAGCGCCAGCACCGGCAGGCTGTGCGCACGGGCACAGATGAGCGAGCCGGCCAGGAACAGTCCGATCGCCCAGCGCAGCGTAAGCCGGCTGCCAAAGCGTTCGGCCATGTGGCCCGATGCCGGAATCAGCGCCGCAAGCCCCAGCATGTACACCGTAAGCGTGATGGATGTGGCGGGAATGCCCACATGGAAATCCTGCGCGATGGTGGGCAGGGCCGTGGTCAGCGCCGTGCCATCAAGCTGTTCCATCAGCATGAGACTGGCCACGATCAGGGCCATCAGCCTCTTGCGCCGGGTTGAAAGGGGCGCCATGCCCGCAGGGGGACCGGGCAACGCGGATGGGGCGGTCGTCAAGGTGGGCATGATCAGGCATGGTATAGCGGGTACGGAACCCTGCATGCCATCATGGCGTTAGGGAACCACGCTACACAACAGCGATACCAGCATGAACGGAGCAGCAATCATGGCGGACGACAAGGAAAAGGTTCTGGCTGAAAAGGCGGAAGGCGTTGTGGATCAGGGTATTGGCCGGATCAAGGACGCGGCTGGTGGCCTGACGGGGAATATGGGCATGCAGGCCGAAGGCAAGGTGGACCAGCTGGCGGGCATGGCGCGCCAGGAATTTGCCGACCTGTACGAGGAAGGCGAGGGCAAGGTCGAGCGCGCGGTGACCTTCGTGCGGGAGCGCCCGCTGTTTTCCCTGGCCATCGCGGGCGTGCTGGGCACGATCCTGGGGCTTGTTTTCATCCCCCGTCGCAAGGGCTGAGACGGTCTCGAGTCGTTTTTTTTCATTTTAAGGGACTCGATGAGTCTACAGCATCTTGCGCAACCCTGCATAAAAATGGTTTCCATCCTTCCAGAACGGAAATCTGATGCGAATCGGGCCATGACGGTCCGATTCGCATCCGGTCAGGAAGGAATGGATGCCCGATTACACGCTTGAGCATGCGCATGGGGGACGGGTCGCCGGTGTTGATGAAGTCGGTCGCGGCCCGCTGGCCGGCCCGGTCGTCGCGGCGGCGGTCATGTTCCCCGGCAGTGTGCCCGGCGTGCTGGCCGACAGGCTTGATGATTCAAAAAAACTGAAGCCCGCCCTCAGGGCACGGCTTTACGACGTGCTGCTGGCCAGCCCCGATGTCCTGATCGGGGTAGGGGCGGCTTCCGTGGCCGAAATCGAGCGGTACAACATCCTGCGGGCCTCATGGCTTGCCATGCAGCGTGCGGTGGGGCGCCTGCCCCGTTCCCCTGAATTCATCCTGGTTGATGGCAACGCCGCGCCCGATTTCGGGTGTCCGGCGCAGTGTGTCGTGGGCGGGGACGGCATCAGCCTGTCCATCGCGGCGGCATCGGTCGTGGCCAAGGTCATCCGTGACCGGCTCATGGCCCGCCTTGCCCGGCGCTGGCCCGCTTACGGGTGGGAGCGCAATGCCGGCTATGGCACCGCCATCCACCGTGCGGGCCTGCTTGCACAGGGTGCCAGCCCGCATCACCGCGCGGCTTTCGGCACCGTACGCCGCATCCTGCAGGCATCCGTTTCCCCTTCTTCACCCCCAAGCGCGGAGCAGCCATCATGCTGAAGAATTCATGAGCGGTGCGGTTATGATGGAATTGCCCCTGGACCAGGTGCTGCGGGGGGACTGTGTCGAGATGATGAAGACCCTGCCGGCCGCGTCGATCGACTGCGTGTTCGCCGACCCGCCCTACAACCTGCAGTTGAAGGGGGAGCTGCGCCGCCCTGATGACAGTATTGTCGATGGCGTGGATGACGACTGGGACAAATTCACCGACCTGCAGGCCTATGACGCCTTTACCCGCGCCTGGCTGACCGAGGCCCGGCGCGTGCTGCGCAAGGATGGCACCATATGGGTGATCGGTTCGTACCATAACATCTTCCGTATCGGGGCCATCCTGCAGGACCTGGGGTTCTGGATCCTGAATGACGTGATCTGGCGCAAGTCCAATCCCATGCCCAATTTCCGTGGCCGCCGCTTTACCAATGCGCATGAAACGCTGATCTGGGCCGCGCGCGGGGCGGACAGCCGCTACCGCTTCAATTATCAGGCCATGAAGGCGCTCAATGATGATGTGCAGATGCGCTCCGACTGGTACCTGCCGCTGTGCACGGGCGGCGAACGGCTGCGTAACGAGCATGGCCTGAAGCTGCACCCCACACAGAAGCCCGAAAGCCTGCTGCACCGCGTGCTGGTGGCCTCGACCAATGTGGATGACGTGGTGCTGGACCCCTTTACCGGCACCGGCACCACCACTGCCATGGCGCGCAGGCTGCGCCGCCGCTTCATCGGCATCGAGCGCCATCCTGATTATGCGGAGGCCGCGATCGGGCGCGCACGGCGGGAAAAACCCCTGCCGCTGGACAGCGTGCAGACCACGCCCGCCCGCCGTGAAAGCCCGCGCGTGCCCTTTGGCCTGCTGGTGGAACGCGGCATGGTGCCGGCTGGCACCGTGCTCATGGACCGGCAGAAGCGCGTGCGCGCCACCGTCTCGCCCGATGGCACGCTGGTCAGCGGCCGGCATCGCGGTTCCATTCACAAGATGGGCGCGCAGCTGACCAACGCCCCGTCGTGCAATGGCTGGACATTCTGGTATTTCGAGCGTGAGGGTGAACTGGTACAGCTTGACGTGCTGCGGGGTGATATCCGCGCGGAACAGGCGGCCGTCGCTTCCTGAACCGGGCAATGGGGGGCAGGGCAGTCGGGACAATGGGGGCATGAACCGCCGCCCGGACCATGGCGGGCCGCATGGCGTGAGCGCGACGGAGGCCATGGAATGGCATGCCGGCCGCCATTCCGCCGTACTGACGGATGATTACCTGTTCAGCCAGCTCATTCCCTATATCGGCAACAAGCGCAAGCTGCTGGGCCTGATTGCCCAGGCCATTGCCGCCACGGGGGAAGACCCCGCCACCACGGATTTCGTGGACCTGTTCGCGGGGACCGGCGTCGTCTCGCGTCTGGCCAAGTCGCTGGGCTTTCGCGTGCTGAGCAATGACTGGGAACCGTATAGCGAGGTGCTCAACCACTGCCATGTGGTCATGCAGGCGGCTCCCTGGTTCCATGGCGGCCGCAGTTACGCGCAGGTCATAGCCGAACTCAATGCCCTGCCACCGCTGGAAGGGTGGGTTACCCGTCACCTCTGCCCCGATGATGACGTGCATTATGACATCACGCGCGACCGGATGTTCTACATGCGCCGCAACGGCATGCGTATTGACGCCATCCGCGAACGGATCGCGCAGTGGGAGCATGATGGCCTGTTATCGGCAGGGCAGAAGGCCTGCCTGCTTGCGCCGCTGTTATACAGCGCCAGTTACAACAGCAATACCAGCGGGCTGTTCAAGGGGTTCCACCGGGGCTGGGGCGGGCGGACGGGCACCGCCCTTTACCGCATCGCGGCCACGTTATGCCTGCGTCCGGCCTGTTTCATCGACAACGGGCGGGACAACCATGTCCTGCGCATGGATGCACAGGATCTGGCGGCGGCCCTTGCCGGGCAGGTGGGGGGGAATGCCATCGCCTATGTCGATCCGCCCTATAACCAGCATCCCTATGGCGCGAATTACCATGTGCTCAACACCATAGCCCTGTGGGACCAGCCCCGGCTTGCCCCCAAGATCACCGGACGGGACAAGGCGGCCATAAGGCAGGACTGGCGCAGCGCGCGGCGCAGTGCCTACAATCATCGTGGCCAGGCGCTGGCGGCCTACCGGCGGCTGCTCTCCGTGCTCGATACGCGCTGGGTCGCCACCAGCTACAGCACGGACGGCTTCATTCCCCTGCCTGACATGGTGCGCGCCAATTGCGAACGCGGGCAGGTGCAGGTCTTCACGCGCGGTTACAAGCGCTATCGCGTCAGCCGCCAGCGCTACTCCGCCCGGCCCATGACGGTGGAGTTCATCCTGCTGACCCATACCCGTATGCCGGGCACGCGCAGCCCCGATGAAATCGTGGATGAAATCAGGACCATCGAGGCCAGCCTGAACGCCGGGACCGGGACGTGACGGATCTGGCCTAGCTGCCGCCGAAGCCCAGGAAGCCGATGGAAGGCTCGGCATGGCCACCGGATGCATCATAACGCCTGTCGGTGCCGGGCCTGGTGGTGGCGTGGCGCGGCATGACCAGCGGCGGGGTATCATCCTCGTTTTCCGCCAGGCTGGTGGAGGAGAAATGCGGGTCGGAATCCGAGAAGGTGCGCATCGACAGCAGCAGGAAGGTGATGTCATTGCGGTTCAGGTCGATGGCCATGTCCAGCGGCGTCTGGCCCAGCACGTTATGGCCGGTCATGTCGGCACCCCGGTTCAGGGCTTCCTTCGCCGCCCCCAGGCTGCCACGGTTTATGGCATCGAACAGCGCATCGGTCGGGTTCATGTCCGCGCTGGCGTGGCCGTGCTCCTCCTCGCGCGATTCAGCGCCCGGCAGGGCGGCGGGGGGGGCGGCGGCCTTGGCGGCGCGGCGGGCCTCGGCCTTTTTCGCGGCATCGGCGGCCTCGGCCTCGGCTTCCGCGTCATCGGCATCCTGCGCATGCGCCACCTGAAGGGGCATGCACAGCACGGGAATGCCTGCGAACAGGCTGGCGACAAGAAGATATATACCGGATCTGGAAATCATGTCCTGTCCCGAGAGTGAACGTTCAACCTGTGGCGCCAAGGGCCGCATGGTACCAGCCAGAGTTGGTGATTAGCGCAAAATTGCGGCGGATGCGATGGTTAATCATCTTTCCGTCAGGAACGGCTTTCCCGCCACCATGCCAGCAGCAGCATCAGCCCCACGAACAGGCCCATGGCCCAGGCTGGCAGGATGGCGTGGGTCTGCTGGCCCGCCACGGCATGGGCATTGCGCGGGGGAAAGGCAAACCGGCCGGCGGCGGACGCATTGCGCCCCGGCGCCAGCACCATTTCGGGCAGGGAAGGGGCATCCGGGTCGGAACCCAGCCAGTGCACGCCGCCGCCCGTTGCCGCCACCATGGGGGAAAGTACCGAGGCCGTGGCCCGCAGGTCCGAAAACTCAAGCGGGTCCTGCGCGCGGGGGGCGGCAAAGGCCTCGTGTCCCGCATCGTCGCGTACGGTCCATATGCCATCAAGCCGGGCGGGAATGCGCGCACGCGCCAGGCCGGTATTGCCTGCCGCCTCCAGTGTCACCTGCTGCTCCGTGCCATCGGGCGCGGTCACATGCACCACCGGGGCCGGGCCGGGCGTGACGGAGCGGCGGGTAATGGTCATCTGTCCCGCCGTGATCCCGGCTTCCAGCTGGTTTTCCTCCAGTTCCGGCTCCTTCATCAGCCAGTGCGAGATACGCCGCAGCAGTTCCGACTGCGGGCCGCCGCCACCTTCGCCATGGGACCACAGCCAGGCCTGGTCCGACAGCAGGAAGGCCACGCGCCCCTTGCCCGCATGGTCCAGCACCAGCAGGGGCTGCCGGTCCGGCCCGGTCATCAGCACCTCGCCCCCCGCGCTGTCGGTGCGCAGGCTGCGGTACCATGGGCCCCAGTCGGGCCGGGCACCCGCATGCTCGGGCGCGCCCGGCAGGCCGGAGGTCACGGGATGGCGCATGCCCGTCTCGGTCAGGTCCGGGCGGAAGCGGCGGATGGCCATGCCATGATCGGTCGTGACATGCGCCGGCAGGATTTCCGACAGCGGCGTGTCCTGCAGGGAGCCGGGCGTCAGGAATTCCGGCCCGCCAATCAGCAGCAGCCCGCCGCCTGCGCGGATGTGGTTGACGATATTGCGCAGATAGGCCTCGGGCAGGATGCCACGGTTTTCAAACCCGTCCAGAATGATCAGGTCGAACTGGTCGATCTTCTGCTGGAACAGTTCGTTGACCGGGAAGGCGATCAGGGCCAGGTCGGATAGCGGCGTGCCATCATCACGGTCGGGCGGGCGCAGGATGGTGAAATGCACCAGATCGACCGACGGGTCGGCCTTGAGCAGCCGGCGCCATACCCGCTCGCCCTGGTTGGGCGTGCCGGACACCAGCAGTACGCGCAGCCGGTCGCGCACGCCATTGATGCGGATGACATCGTGGTTGTTGCGGGTCGAGACCTCACCGGGCAGTTCCGGGGCGGACAGGCCCACCAGCATCTCCCCCGGACGGGTCACGGGCAGGGTGATGTCCTGCGGCTGGCCGATCCGGACGGGGCGCGAGAAGGTCGTGCCGTCACCCTGTGTCAGGGTCAGTTCGGTGGTGGCGCCGGGTGCCGTGGTCGCCCCCTGGTCATCAATCTCCACCTGAATGGTCACGTCCTTGCCCACAATGGCGAAGGGCGGGGCCTGCAGCACGCGCAGGTGGCGGTCGGTTTCCTCCCCCTTTCCGGTCAGCAGCACATGCAGCGGCAGCAGCGTGCGCTGGCCGTGGCCGTTATCGGGGTTGAGCACGTCCGGCACCGCGGCGGGTACGTCATGGTCCTCGCCATCGGTAATCAGCACGGCACCGGCCAGGCGGGAGGGCGGGATGTCGGCCGCCGCCTGCTGGAGCGCGCCGAACAGCCTCGTGCCCCCGTGCCGGGCCTCACGCAGCGTGACGATGCGCGGCACCAGTCCGGGTACCCGGTCCATGGCCGCCTGCACGCGCTCGGCGGCACTGCGCGCCATCTCACCCCGGTTGCGTTCGGACATCGAGGCCGACTGGTCCACCACGATCAGCGCGGTCTCGGGCAGGGGGTGCCATGTCTCGGTCACGCGCTGGGGGCTGTACAGCCACGCGACAATGCCAAGCCCGGCCAGCAGCCGCCACAGGCTGCCACGCACCCGGCGCGCAAGTCCCGCCACCGCCAGCAGGGTAATTGCGCCCACCAGCACGTACAGGCACCACAGGGGCACAAGGGGGCTGAATGCCATCATGTGGCGTGACAGGTCGGGCATGCCCTTATTCCCCCAGCCGTTTGAGCAGGGCGGGCACATGCACCTGATCCGCCTTGTAATTGCCCGTCAGCGCATAGATCACGGCATTGACGCCAAAGCGGTAGGCCAGCACACGCTGTGCCGCCCCGTCGGGCACCGGCGCGTAGGGGGTGTTGCCGGTATCATCCACCGCCCAGGCATGTGCCCAGTCATTGCTGCCGATGATGACGGGACTGACCCCGTCATTCGTGCTGTCGCCTTCCTGCGCGACCCAGACCGGCATGCCGTCGTACCGGCCGGGAAAGTCATGCAGCAGATAGAAGGTGTGGGCCAGCACATGGCGGTTGTCGAGGCGTGCCAGCGGCGGAATGTCCAGTCCCGCCGTCATCCGCCGCAGCGCCGCCGCCGTACCGGGTGCGGAGCCGGTATAGCCGCTGGCGTTTTCCGGCGCGGTGGCGGGGTCCTGCCCCTGTGCATCGATCAGCAGGATGCCGCCATGGCGCATATAGGTGTTCAGCGCCGCCGTGCGCGCGGGTGTGGTGGTGGCATCCGCCGTGACCGGCCAGTAGATGAGCGGGTAGTAGGACAGGTCATCACGCTCGGGCACCACGCCATCCGGATGGCCCAGCACGGCGGAGGTGCGGGCATTGACGTAATCGGACAGGCCCTGAAGCCCCTCGCGTGATACGTTGTCGGTTTCCTCATGGCCGGTCACGATATAGGCCAGCCGGGTTTCCAGCGCGGCCCGGGGCACATCGGCGGGAATATCATCGGCATGGGCGGGGGTGGCCAGCGCGCAGGCCAGCACCAGCCCCACGGCAAGCCCGCGTCCCCCCTTGCGCCCGCGCTGCGCCACGCTGATGGCACCATCGGCCAGCAGGGCCAGGGCGGCCAGCAGCAGCAGCAGCGGCCCGATGGCGATATCCGCCACCTGCCCCCGCAGGTCGGACACCGTGCCGACCGGGGCCTGGGCCGCAAGGGCCGGGGCGCCATCGCCCGGACTGAGCGCACGGCGGCTGTTGCGCGGGCCGTACAGCCCCGGCGGATGCGTGGCCGAAGGCGCGGTCCGCCCAAACGCGTCGGCCCGCAGCGCCTGCGCGCCGGCAGGGGGAGCGACCAGCGCGCCATCGCCATCCAGCACCATGTAGGGCGCAAGCGGCATCGCGCCGGCCGGGGTCTCGATGCCCGACGCCTGGTCGATCAGGTGCTCCAGCATGCTCACGAACAGGCCGGACAGCGGCAGGTTCGACCATTCCGCCGTGCTGGTGACGTGGAACAGCACGACCTGTCCCGCGCCAAGGGCGGCGTGGGTGACCAGCGGCGTGCCATCGGTCAGCCGCGCCCAGCTATGGCTGTCCAGATCGGTGGAAGGCTGCGCCAGCACCTGCCGTGAAACCGTGACATCGGCGGGAATGTCAAGGTCATGGAACGGCGAGGATGCGGGGAAGGGGGCAAGGTGTTCCGGCCTGCTCCAGGACATGGTGCCACCCAGCACCCGCTCGCCCCCCATCAGGGGCACGGGCAGCAGCGTGTCCGCATGGGCCTGATCCTGTCCCGGCGCATCCGGCCCCTGAATGAGCAGCGGGCCGGCAAAGCGGATCAGCGTGCCACCGGCGCGCACCCAGGCATCCACCTTGCGGCGGCTGTCCGGGCTGCCCAGCGTGCCATCGGGTGCGATGATGACCGAAAGCGGGCGGGCCAGCAGCGCGTCCAGATCCCCCTCACGCAGTTCGGCCACGGGCTGCAGCGCACGGCGCAGGTAGAACAGGCTGCCCATGAGCGGGGTGTCGGACGCAGCATTGGCAATCAGTCCCACCGGGCGCTGGCGCTCACGCTCGTCCAGCAGGCGGATGCCCGCGGGACCCGTCATGCCGTCCAGTGACAGGTGATCGACCCTGTTGCGCAGTTCGGCGGGAAGCTGCGGCGTGACATCCGCCTGCTCCTGTCCCGCCGCCAGTGTGACGGGCAGCAGGCCCAGCGTGCCGCCGGTCGCGGTTTCAAGGCGGATCTGCCATGTGCGCGGGTGGCTGCGCGGCACCGCGTGCAGGCGGGTGGCAAGGCCATTGCTGCCGTCGGCCAGGGGGGCAAGCAGGGTAATGTCCGAATCCGGCACCTGCATTTCATGCACCGGGCCGATTGCGGCCAGGGCCGTGGCAAAACCGCCATCCGCGGGCGTTGCCAGCCCGTCCGATACATATATGACCGGGCCGTGCCAGCCCTGCCGGGCAAGCTGGCCAAGCGCCTGCGTGGCCGCCATGCGGTCCACCGGCCAGGCGCGTGGCAGCAGCGGGTCCAGCATGCCACGCAGTACCTGTGCCTGCCGCACGGGCTGGACGCTTACGGGGGTCAGTGCATCGTCGGGCGCGGTCAGCAGCAGGCGCGCGCCATGCCCGGTGCGCGCCAGATGGTCCAGCAGCCCGTCCAGCGCATGCAGGCGCGCGGACCATGTGGCCGCCGCCGCCCAGCCATTATCCACCACGATCAGGCAGTCGGTATCCGCCAGCCCCGTCTGCCCGCGTGGAAAGACCGGCTGTGCCAGCCCCAGTACCAGCAGCCCCATCGCAAGGCAGCGCAGGATCAGCCGCCACAATGGGGCCGCGTTCGTATCCGGCGGGGTGGCATCAAGGGCGCGCAGCAGGCTGGCGGGCGGGAAGGACTGCGGGCGCGGCGCGGGCGGCAGCGCGTGCAGCAGCCACCATATCACCGGCAGTGCCGCCAGCCCCACCAGCAGCCACGGCGCAAGCAGCATCATGGCCGGTTCCCCATGCCGGGCAGGGCGTGCAGGGCCAGCAGTGCCTGCTCGGGCGGCTGGTCGGTCAGATGGGCGACCAGCGGGCTGCCGCCTGCCTGGCACAGGGCGCGCAGGTCCGTCTGGTGGCGTGCCCAGAGCGTGGCATAGGCCCGGCGCAGGTCGGCGCTGGCATTGAGCTGCACGGCGGTCTCGTCCTCCAGCGCGGTGAAGCGGATATGTCCTTCGTAGGGGAGGTGTTGCTCCGCCGGATCGATCACCTCCACCAGCGTGCAGATGGCCTGCCGCGCGCGTGCCGTGCGCAGGAAGGCGGACAGCGCCCTTGCCGGGTAAAGCCCGTCGCCGAACAGCAGCACGCGGCTGCGGGCGGGCAGGGCGGCGGCGGGTGGCAGGTCGGGTGCGTCCGCCGCCCCGCCCAGCGCGGCCAGCAGCGCATGCGCCATGCGTTCCAGCGCCTGCGGGCCCTGCAGGCGCAGGGGCGGGGCGGTGGCGGTCAGCAGGCGCAGCTGTTCCCCCTGCCGCAGCAGCATGGCGGCACTGGCAAGGGCCAGGAGGATGGCGCGTTCCACCTTGAGCGGCAGGCTGTCATCGGAACGCCAGCGCATGGAGGCACTATTATCGCACCATATGCATATGGTGTGCGGGGTCTGGGCTTCATGTTCCCGCACGAAGGCCCGGTCCCCGCGCGCGGACTGCCGCCAGTCGATATTCGTGGCGGACTCACCCGCCACGGCCGGACGGTACTGCCAGAACTCATCCCCCTGGCCCGCCCTGCGCCGGGAATGGGTGCCCTGTCCCACATTCCGCGCAATCTGGCGTGCCGCCACGATCAGGGCGGGCACGCGGCTGGCCAGCGCATCGGCCGCCGCCATGGCGGAAACCGCGTTGCGCGGCAGCGGCCGGCTGGCCCCGGCACCGGGTGGGGCGGCAGGCTGCCCGCCCGGCGCGGGGCGCAGCCAGCCTGCCAGACGCGAGAAAAAGGACAGGGGGGCTGCCAATGTCAGCCGATCCGTCCGACCAGTGTGTCGATCAGCGCGGGCAGGCGCATGTTTTCCGCCCGCGCGGTAAAGGACAGCGCCATACGGTGCGCCAGGATGGGGTGGGCCAGCGCGCGTACGTCCTCGATATCGGGGGAAAGGCGGCCCCCCAGCAGCGCGCGGGCGCGGGTTGCCAGCATGAAGGCCTGTGCCGCGCGCGGGCCGGGGCCCCAGGCCACGGCCTCGCGGATGGTCGGGTCATCGGTGGTTTCGGGCCGGGCGGCCCGGACCAGGCGCACGATGGCATCCACCACCTGTTCGCCCACCGGCAGCGCGCGCACGAGAGCCTGCGCCTGCATCACGTCGGCTGCGGTCATGACCGGGCTGGCCGTGGCGGTGGTGGTGCCGGTGGTGGCCAGCAGCATGGCGCGCTCGGCATCGGCGGTGGGAAAGTCGAGCACCACCTGCATCATGAAGCGGTCAAGCTGGGCTTCGGGCAGGGGGTAGGTGCCTTCCTGCTCGATCGGGTTCTGGGTAGCCAGCACATGGAAGGGGCGGGGCAGCAGGTGGGTGCTGCCCGCAATCGCCACTTCCCGCTCCTGCATGGCCTGCAGCAGGGCGGACTGGGTGCGGGGGCTGGCGCGGTTGATTTCGTCGGCCATCAGCATCTGGCAGAATACCGGCCCCGCCACGAAGCGGAAGCTGCGCCGGCCGCTGTCATCTTCATCCAGGATCTCGCTGCCCAGTATGTCCGATGGCATGAGGTCGGGCGTGAACTGCACACGGCGTGCATCCATGCCCAGTACGTGACCCAGCGTTGTGACCAGCAGCGTCTTGCCCAGTCCCGGCGCGCCCACCAGCAGCGCGTGGCCGCCCGCCAGGATGGTGGTCAGCGCCAGATCCACCACCCGGTCCTGCCCCAGTATGACACGGCCGATTTCCGTGCGCACGTCACGCAGGCGGCCGCCCATGGCCTCGGCCCGGGCCGCGATCTGTTCGCCGGTCGGTCCGGTGGGGGATGTCATGCCCGCCTGCGGCGCCGCATGGAGGGGAGAGGTATCATCCATGGTCATCATTCCAACAGTCTGACAGGTCCGGGGGTTTCATCAAGCCGGTGTTGATCCCTATATCAGGTCAAGCAGCTTCCATAGTGTCGGGTTAACGCAATTGATGGACGATTTCGAGACAGGAAAGGCCGCGCCGTCCCCATCCGTGGGGCGGGCGGGCACATGTGGCGCCCTGCCGTTCCTGATCAGGCGGGACGGGACATGGCTGTACCGTGGCTCCCCCATCCGCCGCAAGCCGATGGTCTGCCTGTTCGCCTCCACCCTGCGGCGTGACGCGCAGGGCGGCTACCGGCTGCAGACCCCGGTGGAGCAGGGCACGATCGAGGTGGAGGACGCGCCCTTCGTGGTCACCGGGCTGGAATGGCATGGCTGCGGGCGAGGGCAGGTCCTGTCCTTCCGCACCAATGTGGACCAGGTGATCTGTGCGGGGCATGACCACCCGATTCGCTGCGCGTGGGATGTCCCGTGCGGGGGCTGCGGCACCGGGCCGGTGCCCTACGTGCATGTGCGCGACGGCGATGGCGCCCTGCCGATCGAGGCCCGCATCACCCGCCCGGTCTATTACGAACTGGCCGCCCTTGCGGTGGCCGGGCACTGCCATGGCGTGCCCTGTCTTGGGGTGTGGAGCGAGCATGTTTTCTTCCCGCTCTCCCACATGCCTGATGATTCATGCCCCTGAACACGCCCCTTGAGTGTCTGAAGCGGGACATGCCCGGCGTGATGGCGCCGCTTGCGCGCCTGTGGGTCATCCTGCCCGATGCCCGGCTGGTGGGGGGGGCCGTGCGTGACCTGCTGTGCGGGCGGGGGGTGGCCGATATCGACCTTGCCACGCCCCACGCCCCGGATGTGGTGACGGCGCGGCTGAAGGATGCGGGGATAAAGGTGGTACCGACCGGGCTGGCCCATGGCACGGTTACGGCGGTACTGGATGGCCGCCCCTTCGAGATCACCACCCTGCGGCGGGACGAGGAGACCGACGGCCGCCACGCCACCGTCGCCTGGACCCATGACTGGCGTGAGGACGCGGCCCGGCGTGACTTCACCATCAACGCCATGTCATGCGACAGCGCGGGCGTGGTGCACGACTATTTTGGCGGCCGGGCCGATCTGGCGGCGGGGCGCGTGCGTTTTGTGGGGGAAGCCCGCACCCGCATTGTCGAGGACGCGCTGCGGATCCTGCGTTTTTTCCGTTTTCAGGCTCGCTATGGCCAGAGCACGCCCGATGCGGAAGCCATGGCGGCCATAACGGCGCTGGCCGGGCTGATCGACCGCCTTTCGGTCGAGCGGATATGGTCCGAACTCCGGCGCATCCTGGCCGGCCCGCATGTCATCGTGACGCTGGAGCAGATGGCGGGCTGCGGCGTGCTGGCCCATGTGCTGCCGCCACCGTGGAATATCGGCCTGCTGGCGCGGCTGATTGCCTGTGGTGCGCCAGAAGACGCGGTACTGCGGCTGGCCGCCATGCTGGAGGGGGATGTGCAGGCGGTGGCGCGGCACCTGCGGCTTTCCCGCGCCGATGGGGCGGCACTGGCGCAGGCGCGTGCCACCCCGGTGCCACGTCCCGGCATGGATAAGGCTGATATCGCGCGCCTGCTGGCGGATCACGGCCTGCGTGACCTGCTGTGGCGGGCATGGCTGGGGCAGGCGGCGGCCGTGGGCGCGCCCGATCCCGCATGGGATGCGCTGCGCGGCGTGCTCGTGGCGACTGCGAAACCCGTCTTCCCGCTAACCGGGCGTGACCTGCTGGCGGCAGGGTGCGTGCCGGGGGCCGCCATGGGGCAGGTACTGGCGCAGGTACGGCGGTGGTGGCTGGAAAATGGCTGCACCCCCACCCATGCCGCCTGCCAGGCGCATATGCGCGCCGTGCTGGGTGGCCCGGGCCCTGACGGGCCGCGACCGGACGGGACATAATTTGTAACCCGCGTGTCGTGGTACTTTGTTTTGCCGGGGCATGCGGTTATAGGCCGATTGATGAACGCGATTCCTACGTCCAGGCAGGGCAGACCCACGGCCACGGTACCGTCGCGCACGCTCATGCGCCGGCTGTGGCGCGATGAACTGGCCGGTCACAAGCTGCGTATCCTGATCGTTATGGTGCTGACGGCGCTCATGGCCATATTCAGCGCGCTGTACCCGCTGGTCATCCAGCGCGCGCTGGACATGTTCGCCGACCATGATCCGCGCATCCTGTATCAGGTACCGATCCTGGTGGTGGTGATCACGGTTGCCAAGGCCATCTCGCAGTACGGGCAGTCCATTGCGGTACAGTCGCTTGTGCTGCTGGTGATCCGGGGGCTGCAGGGGCGGATGTTCCATCATCTGGTCCATGCCGACATCTCACGCATCGAGACCGAGGCCCCGGCCCAGATCGCGGCGCGTTTCACCACCGATGCCGTCTCGATTCGTGAAGCCATGATCCGTGCCACCAATGCCCTGGGCGATGCGGTGACCGTGGTGGGGCTGATCGCCTCCATGCTGTACATGGACTGGGAACTGAGCCTGATCGCAGCCATCCTTTACCCCATTGCCGCCATGCCGGTGCGCAGGCTGGGCAAGCGGCTGCGCCGGGAATCCGGCGGCGTGCACGAACAGATAGGCGAGACCAGCGCCATGCTGGCGGAAAGCTTCAGCCAGTCGCGCACCATCCGTGTTTACCGGCTGGAACGGGCGGAGGAAAAGCGCGCAGCCCACGTGCTGGACGGCCTGCATGCCGGCCTGCTGCGCATTGCGCGCGGGCGGGCGCGGGTGGACCCGATGCTGGAGGTGCTGGGTGGCATGGCGGTGGCCGCCGTGCTGGGCTTTGCGGGCTGGCGGGCCACGCAGGGCGGGGCCACGCTGGGTGATTTTTCGGGTTTTGTGGCCGCCCTGCTGCTCGCCTCGCGCCCGCTGCGCGCGCTGGGCACGCTCAATATCGCCCTGCAGGAAGGGCTGGGCGGGCTGCAGCGCGTGTTCGATGTGATTGACGAACCCGTGGCCGTGGCACAGGCGCCCGATGCGCTTGGCCTGCCAGCGGGCGGGGGGGACCTGCGCTTCGAGCAGGTCTCCTTCCGCTACCCCGATGGGCGCGTGGGGCTGGACGGGCTGGACATGGTGGCAAGCCCCGGCCTGACCGTGGCGCTTGTCGGGCCGTCGGGGGCGGGCAAGTCCACGGCGCTCTCCCTCATCCCGCGCCTGCATGATGTCTCGGGCGGGCGGATCACGCTGGATGGCGTGGACCTGCGTCGCCTTGTGCTGGCCGAACTGCGTGATGCCATTGCCTATGTCAGCCAGGATACGCTGCTGTTCGACCTGTCGGTCATGGACAATATCCGCATGGGCAACCCGCAGGCGAGCGATGCGCAGGTGTTCGGGGCGGCACGCGCCGCCGCCGCCGATGACTTTATCACCGCCCTGCCGCAGGGATACGGCACGCTGGTCGGTCCCGGAGGGCAGCGCCTTTCGGGCGGGCAGCGGCAGCGCGTGGCGCTGGCGCGCGCGCTGCTGCGCAATCCGCGCGTGCTGCTGCTGGATGAGGCCACCAGCGCGCTGGATAGCGAGAGCGAGGCCATTGTCCAGCATGCCCTGGCGCATCTGCGCCACGGGCGCACGACCATTGTGGTGGCCCACCGGCTGTCCACCGTCCGTTCGGCGGATCTGGTGGTGGTTCTGGCGCAGGGGCGGGCGGTGGAATGCGGCACGCATGACGCGCTGATGGCCGATGACGGACTATACGCCCGCATGGTGCGCAACCAGGCCTTTACCCTGTAGCCAGACCGTGAATATGCGTCGGAACCGGCGATGGCGGTTGAAGTATGGCAAGGTTCGTGCCATGCATTGACCGACCCGTTCGGTCAATGCATGGCGCGACAGGATCAGGGGCGTAATCAGAGTGATGATGAGGGAAGCAGATGGCCGCGGATGAAGGCAAGGCAGCTGAAGACGGACACGCCGCACCCGGCCCCGGGGCGGACGCGAAGAAGGAGGCCTCGCCGCGTCGCAAGCTGATCCTGATCGGCATTGTCGTGGCCGTGATCGTGCTGGGCGGGATCTACTGGTTCCTGCACCGCAATGAGGTCGAAACCGATGATGCCTTTACCGCCGGGCGCGCGGTGGCCGTGGCGCCGCATGTGGGGGGGTACGTGACCGAACTGCTGGTGAACGACAACCAGTTCGTGCATCAGGGTGACATCCTGGCCCGCATCGATGACCGCAACTGGCGCGCCCAGCGTGACCAGGCGGCGGCGGCGGTCGATATCGCCCGCGCGCAGGTCAACAATTACGCCCTGCTTGCCGAAGTGGCGAAAAAGAACTTTCCCGGTCACCTCATGGTGGCGCAGGGCCAGCTGCAGGCCGCACAGGCCCAGCAGTTCCGGGCGGAAACCGATTACCGCCGCCAGCACGGTGTAACGCGTGAGGCGACATCGCAGCAGAACATCGACTACGCCACCGCGGCCCTGGATGCCGCCAAGGCGCAGGTGCTTGAAGCACAGGGCAACCTTGAAACAGCACTGCCCGTCATCCCCAACATCGCCAGCACCGAAGCACGCGTGACCGAGCAGCAGGCCACCCTGACCCAGGCCGAGGCCAGGCTGCGCGAGGCGGAGCTGAACGTGGAATGGACCCTGATCCGCGCCCCGCATGATGGCTGGATCTCACAGCGTAATATCGAGCGTGGCACCCTTGTCACCGCGGGCCAGACCGTCTTTTCCATTGTCGAGCCCGAAATCTGGGTGGTGGCCAATTACAAGGAAACGCAGCTGACCCACATGCGGCCCGGCCAGAAGGTGGATATTGCAATCGATGCCTATCCGTTCCTGAAGCTGAAGGGGCATGTGGATTCGCTCCAGCTGGGCACGGGGGCGACCTTCAGCGCCTTCCCGCCCGAGAACGCGACCGGCAACTACGTGAAGATCGTCCAGCGCGTGCCGGTCAAGATCCTGATCGACGAAGGGCTGCGTCAGGACCTGCCGCTGGCGCTTGGCCTGTCGGTTGAGCCGACGGTCCATACGGAATGAGCACCGCCGCAGCTTCTTCCGGCGGGGCGGATGGTACGGAGTGGAAACCCAAGCACAACCCGTGGCTGATTGCCGTGGTTGTGACGGTGGCGGCGTTCATGGAAATCCTGGACACCACCATCGTCAACGTGGCGCTGCCGCATATCGCGGGCAACCTGTCCTCCACCTACGATGATGCCACATGGACCCTGACGTCCTACCTTGTGGCCAACGGCATCGTGCTGACGATTTCGGGCTGGCTGGGCAAGCTGTTCGGGCGCAGGCATTACTTCCTGATCTGCATTTCCATGTTCTCGCTGTCGTCCTTCCTGTGCGGCATTTCCACCAGCCTGCCCGAACTGATCATGTTCCGGCTGATGCAGGGCTTCTTTGGCGGCGGACTACAGCCCAACCAGCAATCCATCATCCTGGACACCTTTCCCCCCAACAAGCGGGCGGCGGCGTTCGGCCTGACCGCCATCGCCACCGTGGTGGCGCCGGTGCTCGGCCCGTCGCTGGGCGGGTGGATTACCGATAACTATTCATGGCGGTGGGTGTTCTTCATCAACGTGCCGGTGGGCATCCTGGCCACCATCGCGGTGTCGATCATGGTGGATGACCCGCCATGGGCGCGCAAGCAGAAGGCCCCGCTGGACTTCGTGGGCATCGGGCTGATCATCATCGGCTTCGGCTGCCTTGAAGTGGCCGTTGACCGGGGTGAGGACGAGGACTGGTTCGGCTCGCGCATCATCGTGGTCATGGCCATCCTGGCGGTGCTGGGCATAGGTGGCGCGGTCATCTGGCTGCTGCGTGCGAAGAACCCGGCGGTGGACCTGCGGGTGTTCAAGGACCGCAACTTCGCCGTGGGCACCGGCCTTATGGGCGCGGTGGGGGCGCTGCTGTATTCCTCGGCCATTATCGTGCCGCAGTTCTCCCAGCAGATCATGGGTTATACCGCCACCCTGTCCGGGCTGATCCTCTCGCCCGGCGGCATGGTGGTGATCGTGCTGATCCCGCTGGTCGGCATTGCGATGAAGCATGTGCAGCTGCGCTACATCATCGCTCTGGGCTTCTTCCTTATGGGTGTGTCCATGTTCTGGTCAGCACAGCTTGTGCCGCTGCTGGACTTCAGGCACCTGGTGCTGTTCCGCATGAGCCAGACGGGTACGATGGCCTTCCTGTTCGTGCCAATCTCGACCATTACCTATGCCACCCTGCCGCGCAGGCTGAACGCCGATGGCTCGGCCCTGTTCAGCATGGCGCGTAACGTCCTGGGTTCGCTCAGTATTTCCGGGGCGACGGCGCTGGTGACGGAACTGCGCCAGGCGCACCAGAGCAACATGGTGCAGTGGATGACCCCTTACCACCAGCCATATAACGAATACCTTGCCCATGGCCGCGTGGTTGCCGCGGCGCGCGGTTATGCGCAGGGCGCGCTTGACCGGGTGGCCATGGGACGGCTGTATTCCGAGTTCCAGAAGCAGGTCGCCATCCTGGCCTATAACGAGGTGTTCATGATCCTTGGCATAGGGTGCATGCTTGTCGTACCCTTCTGCTTCCTTATGTCACCGCTCAAAGGCGGGAATAAGTAAGAAGGCGCGTCAAGACAGTCAGTGGATACAGGACAAAAGTTTTCGGCTGCCGCCTTTTTGAAAAAAGGCGGCCGTCCCTGAAGCTTTCAGGGAAAAGCTTCGCCAGAAACTTTTTTGTCATTTACGACCTGCTTTTTCACGGCAGGGTGGAAAGGGAACAGGCATGGCAGGGCTGATCAGGGTTGTCTGTGCGGCGATTATTGCGGACGAACGACTGCTGCTTGTCCGCAAGCGCGGCACGACACCCTTCATGCTTCCCGGCGGCAAGCCGGAACCGGGTGAGGCCCCGCTGGATGCCCTGCGCCGTGAAATTCGTGAGGAACTGGGCTGTGACCTGATACCGGGGCCTGAACTGCCCGGAACGTTCAGGGATGTGGCGGCCAATGAGCCGGACCATATCGTGCAGGCCCGCATATGGGCCGCACGGCTGGAGGGCGCGCCCATTCCTGCTGCTGAAATTGCCGAACTGCGCTGGGCCGGGGCGGCCGATATCACGGGGCTGCCGCTGGCCCCGCTGATGCATGGCAGCGTGCTGGCCGCCCTTGTACGGGCGGGGCTCCTGCCTCAGGCAGCGGTGGCGTAAGGGGCGAAATACGCCGCCAGCCGGGCATAGATTTCCTTCTTGATGCCCACATTGAGCAGGGGAAGCTGCGCCAGCGGCACCCATTTCCACAGATCGAATTCAGCCGGAACCTGCATATCCAGCCGGATATCATGGCCATCGCCGGTATAGCGCAGGGCAAACCAGCGCTGCCTCTGGCCGCGATAGCGGCCGCCCAGCGCCTTGCCGATCAGGTGCGCGGGCAGGTCGTAGCTCAGCCATTCGGGATAGGTGGCGATGATGCTGGCCGCTGTGGTGCCGGTTTCCTCATGCAGTTCGCGCAGCACGGCCACTTCCGGCGTCTCGCCTTCGTCAATGCCGCCCTGCGGGCACTGCCATACGCCCTGTTCCGGTGGGCCGCCCGCGCCCGGCATGTCGGTGCGGCGCGCGACAAACACCTCGCCCTGACGGTTGAAGACAAGCGCACCCACATTGGGGCGATAGGGCAGGGTGGCGGGATCGGTCATCACGCGGGTTTCCGGCATGCTCATGGATGGGTGGGCGCTGCGGGTGCCGCAGGCTTGGCCGGAGGGGTCGGGACGGGCGCCGCGGGCGGTGCCTCCTTTTCCGCCGGAGCCGGCGTGGCAGGTGTCCCGGGCGTGGCCGGTGTGGCAGGGGTGGCGGGTGTCGCGGCCTTGGGTGGCGTGGCCGCGCTGGACACGGGGGTTGCCTGTGTCCTGTCATCACGGATCGGGGGTTCGGCCGCCACGGGCAGGCCCGCCATGGCGCGTACGACCCTCAGCCCTTCCTGTAGCTGGAAATCGGTCGTGGGCTTGGCGGGATCGTAAGCGGGCCAGCTGGCGGGCGGCTGGGCGGGGATGGATTTGGCGATGGCGGGCAGGTCCGTGCGCGACGGGGGCTGGGCGGTGTTGCCACCACGGTTCTTGATGATATGGGCCAGATCGGCTTCATGGATGCTGTAGCCCGCATCGTCATGCGCTTCGCGCACGGGAATGTCGGGCATGATGCCCAGCCCCTGTATGGACCGGCCGGACGGCGTGTAGTAGCGCGCCGTGGTCAGGCGGATTGCCCCTTCGCCCGGAATGGGCAGGATGGTCTGCACCGACCCCTTGCCGAATGTCTTTTCACCCAGCAAAACGGCGCGCTGATGGTCCTGCAATGCCCCGGCCACGATTTCGGAGGCGGAGGCGGAGCCGCCATTGATCAGGACGACAATGGGCAGGCCGCCGGTGATGTCGGTATTATGGGCATCCCAGCGCTGGCTGTCCTGCGGGTGGCGGGCGCGGGTGGACACGATCTCGCCGCTGCGGATGAAGTCGGAACTGACGTCGATGGCCTGTGTCAGCAGCCCGCCGGGGTCGGAGCGCAGGTCGATGATCAGCCCCGCCATCTTGTTGTGTGTCTGGGCCTGCAGCTTCTTGTAGGCCGCCAGCAGGCCGGACTGGGTTTCCTCGTTGAACTGCGCGATTCGGATGTAGCCCACATTGTCATACAGCGCGGATTTGATGACCAGCAGCGGAATGATCGCGCGCGTCAGGGTAACGATGATGGGCTTGGGCGCCTTTTCACGGATCAGCGTCAGCGTGATGCGGGTATCGGGCTTGCCGCGCATCTGGGTCACGACCTGATCCAGCGCCTGACCATCGATGTTCTTGCCATCAATGGCCACGATGAAGTCACCGGGCTTGATGCCCGCGCGGGCGGCGGGCGTGTCATCAATGGGGGAGACCACGCGTACATGCCCGTCCTCGCCCTGCACTTCCAGCCCCAGCCCGCCAAAGGACCCCTTGGTCTGGACCTGCAGGTCGGAGAACTGCTTTTCCGTCATGTACGAACTGTGCGGGTCCAGCCCGCTGAGCATGCCGTTGAGCGCGTTGGTGATCAGGTCGCGTGTCGAGACCGGCTCGACATAATTGGCCTTCACCTTTTCCAGTACGTAACCGAACAGGAACATCAGCTGTTCGATCTCGTGCGGGGAGTTGTCATCCTTGGTGGGGGCAGGGTCCGCCGCATGGGCCATGGGGGCCAGGTTGGCCCATCGGCTGACTGAATAATAGGTGATCTGCGGGGCCGCCACGATCCCTGCAAGAAAGGCGCAACCGATCAGCAAGCCATTACGGAACTTCATGCGTCGTTGTCTCCTGGATACCCGCCACCATGGTCTGGCTGGCCTGCATGTACTCTTCGCGTTGCGTTGTAACGTGATCCTGCCCATCCGTCACGGGTGGGCAGCATATACCGAACCTGCATGCGGATAAAACCGTATCACGCCCGTTCCTCACAGGTACGGGGCCGGGTTGACGGTGGCGCCCCCATGGCGCAGCTGCACGAACAGGGTGGGCCTGCTGTCGCCTCCCCCCCATGGTGGCATCTGGCCGACCGCCGCGCCATGGCTGACCTGCTGGCCCGCCGCCACCGCAATCTCGCCCAGCCCCGCCAGCACGAAACGGTAATGCTTGCCACAGTCAATGATCATCATCTGCCCGTATGTGCGGAAGGCACCGGCAAAATCAACCCGTCCCGTGCAGGGTGCGCGCACGGTGGCGCGCGAGGGAGGGGCATAGGTCACGCCGGTGGCGGGGCCGCTTTCGGTGGTCTTGCCCCATGCCGTCAGCACGCTGCCCGCAACCGGTGCGCCCGCGCTGGCGGTGGTCATGCCGGGACCGGCACCTGTCTCCATTTCCTGTACCTTCCGGCGCGCGGCGGTGGCGGCCTGCATGTCATGGGCGCGTTCGGCGGCGCGGGCGGCCTGTTCAAGGTTCTTTTCCGCCTGTTCCTCGGTGGCTTCTATGCGGGCGATGGCGTCCTGCACGCTGGAGGCACGGCGGGCGGCATCCGCCACCGCCTGCGTGGCACTCTGGGCTGCCGCGTTCGAGCGCTGCTGGGCTTCCAGCGCGGCATGGGCGGCACGGTTGACGCTTTCGCGCTGGCTCTCGCGCTCGCTCACCACCTGATGCATCTGCTGCTGCTGCCGGGCCAGTTCGGTATCAAGCTGGGCCAGGCGGGCGCGGCGGTCATGGATGGCGCGGGCCTGGCGGGCGATGTCGGCCATCATGCCATGTACCACCAGCAGGCCGGTCACCGCGCGGTCGGCGGGCAGGGGCACGGCCAGCAGGGTATCGGCAGGGTAGAGGGAAAGCCGTTCGGCAAGGGGCAGCAGTGGGGAAAGGCGCGCCGTCTCGCGCGCAAGCTGCTGCTGGAGGGCCGCCTGCTCGGTATGCAGGTCGGCAATGCGGCTGTCCAGGTCGGCGGCCTGCTGTTCGGTGTGCTGCAGGCGCGCCGTGGCGTCGACCGTGGCGGCGGACAGGCTGGCTGCCTTCCGGGCATCGGCATCGGCCTGTTCGCGCGCGGCCTGCTGCGCCTTGCGGCGGTCCTCCAGGTCACGCGCCTGCTGCTGCTGGCGCGCCAGCAGGTCCGCGCGCGCGGTGCGGGCGGCTTCGATCTGCTGGCGGATCTGCTGCTCGCTGGCGGTGGGGGCATGCGTGCCGGCATGGGCCGCGTGCGGGGCAGCCGCGTGCGCGGTCGTGGCGTGGGGGGCATGGCCGGCCGCCGCCCACGCCGGGGCCGCCAGCATGGAGCATGCAAGGGCAGCCCCGCGGGCCAGATGACCCCGCCAGCGGGGGAACGGGTTCAGGCGTGGTGTCAGGATGGCGCAGGCCCGTCCAGCAGGGAATGGCCCGTCATGGCGGTGGGCTGGGGCAGGCCCATGATCTGCAGCAGCGTGGGGGCCAGGTCGGCCAGCCTGCCATCATGCAGCCGGGCACCGGGCACACCGGTCAGCACCACGGGCACCACGTTCAGCGTATGGGCGGTATGGGGGCCATTGGTCTCGGGGTCGAACATGGTTTCCGCATTACCGTGGTCGGCCGTGACCAGCAATGCCCCGCCCATGTGGTGAATGGCGTTTACAATCCGGCCCAGCCCGGTATCCACCGCCTCGACCGCCCGGATCGCGGCCGACAGCACGCCGGTATGGCCCACCATGTCCGCATTGGCGAAGTTCAGCACGATCAGGTCGTATTGGCCGCTCTCGATGGCTTCCACCGCGCGGTCGGTCAGTTCCGGGGCCGACATCTCGGGCTGCAGGTCATAGGTCGCGACCTTGGGGGAGGGGACCATGACACGGTCCTCCCCCGGTAGCTGGCGCTCGCGCCCGCCATTGAGGAAATAGGTGACGTGGGGGTATTTCTCGGTCTCCGCCATGCGGACCTGCTTCAGCCCGGCTTCCGATACCACATCCCCCAGCAGGTCATGCAGTTCCTGTGGCGGGAACAGCACGGCAATCAGTTCCGCCAGCCGGTCGCTGTAGCGCGTCATGCCCACGACGGCGGCGGTATTGACCACCTTCGTGCGTCTGAACCCCTCGAAATCCGGTTCCAGCAGGGCATCGAGCAGCTGGCGGATGCGGTCGGCGCGGAAGTTGAAGCTCAGCACGCCATCCCCGTCGCGCATGCCGCCATATTCCCCGATCACGGTGGGGACGACAAACTCGTCCGTGATGCCCGCCGCATAGGCGCGGTCCAGCACTTCCAGCGCATCGCCCGCCTTTTCCCCCTGTCCGGATACGATGGCGTTGTAGGCCTTTTCCACCCGGTCCCACCGGCGGTCACGGTCCATGGCGTAGTAGCGGCCCGATACGGTGCCGATCTTCACACCCGCCGGCAGGCTGGCCAGCAGGGTGCTGACATAGTCGTGCCCCGAACGGGGCGCGGTGTCGCGCCCATCGGTAAAGATATGGAAGGTCACGGGCACGTCCGCTTCGCGCAGGATGCGGGCAAGGGCCGCCGCATGGTCCTGATGGGCATGCACGCCACCGGGGGAGACAAGGCCCATCAGGTGGCAGGTGCCGCCGCTTTTTTTCAGTGCGGCGATGAAATCCCGCATGACCGCGCCCTTTGCCACCGAACCATCGGCAAGCCCCGTGGAAATGCGGGGCAGTTCCTGCATCACCACCCGGCCCGCGCCGATATTGAGGTGACCGACCTCGGAATTGCCCATCTGCCCTTGCGGCAGGCCCACATCCTCCCCACAGGTCTTGAGGAAGGCACGCGGCCCTGCCTGCCACAGCGCGTCGAATGCCGGGGTGCGGGCGGCCCTGACGGCATTGTCCGCCGGGTCCTCGCGCCAGCCAAAACCGTCAAGCACCACCAGCATGACGGGGCGGGGGGGCTTGTTCGCTGCAACCTGGTCGTTCATTGGGTATTGTCTCCCTGTTTTATTTTGTATGCCATGATGCCCTAAAAGGGCCGCGCGTGAAATGCCCGTGTGACAAAGGAAAGAAACAGCCATGTCCGATAAAGCAGACAAGGGTGGGAACCAGTGCGGCTGCCTGACCCCCGAGCAGCTGCGCATCCTGCGTGAACACGGGACCGAGCGCCCCGGTTCCAGCCCGCTGAACAGTGAAAAGCGTGCCGGTGAATATCGTTGCGCGGGCTGCGGCACGCCGCTGTTTTACTCCGGCACGAAATATGAGAGCGGCAGCGGCTGGCCCTCGTTTTACGATGCCATTCCCGGCGCGCTGGGCACCACGACCGATACCAGCCACGGCATGACCCGCACGGAAGTGCACTGCGCGCACTGCAACGGCCACCTTGGCCACGTCTTTCCCGACGGGCCACCGCCGACCGGGCTGCGTTACTGCATGAACGGACTGGCATTGACTTTCGTCCCGCGTGATGGCGCAAGCTGATAACGCAACCCAACGATCCTGAAGGAATGAATATGACCGAACCTGCCGCCCCGCATGATGAAGACGTGATTGTCGTCAACCACCCGCTGGTCCAGCACAAGCTGACCCTCATGCGTGAGCGCGATACGTCAACCGGCGCGTTCCGCCACCTGGCGCGCGAACTCAGCCTGCTGATCGGCTACGAGGCCATGCGTGACCTGCCGCTGGAACCGGTGGAGATCGAAACCCCGCTTGAGCCCATGCAGGCCAGGCGCCTGGCGGGCAAGAAGCTGTGCCTGATTTCCATCCTGCGCGCGGGCAATGGCATCCTGGACGGGCTGCTTGACCTTGTACCCTCCGCCCGTATCGGCCATGTCGGCCTGTACCGTGACCCCGAGACGCTGGAACCGGTCGAATACTACCTGAAGCTGCCCGATGATGTGGGCAACCGCATCTGCCTGGTGGTGGACCCGATGCTGGCCACCGGCCACAGTGCCGTTGCCGCCATTGACCGGCTGAAGCAGGCGGGTTGCACGCGCATGGTGTTCGTCTGCCTTCTGGCCTCCCCCGAAGGGGTGGCCTGCCTGCGCAAGGCCCACCCCGATGTGCGCATTGTCACCTGCGCGATTGACCGTGGGCTGGACGAGCATGGCTATATCCGCCCCGGCCTGGGTGATGCGGGTGACCGTCTGTTCGGCACCAAATAAAAAACTGCGGGGGTAGCTGCATGCCGCCCCCGCAGTCTTTTTCAGGACAAGAAGTTCCTGGTGAAGCTTTTTTCAAAAAGCTTCAGGGAATGCCGCCTTTTTAAAAAAGGCGGCACCCAAAAACTTTTATTTCCTTATCTTTATTTTATCAGGCGCGGCGGACGATATAGGTCTTGGCCAGTTCCGCTTCCAGCGCGCGGGCATGGTCGGGGTCGCGGGCCTCGATCATCACCTCAAGCTCGGCGGCCTGCACGCTGGGCGTGGTGAACAGGCGCTGGTGCGAGACCTCGATGATGTTGCCGCCTGCCGCGCTGATTTTCTGTGCGATGTCGGCCAGCACGCCGGGGCGGTCGGGTATTTCCATCTTCAGGCACAAAAGCCGCCCGTCGCGCAGCAGCGAGCGCAGCAGCGTGTTGGCCAGGATGCGGCTGTCGATATTGCCGCCCGTCACCGGCAGCGCCACCCGCTTGCCCCGGAACAGTTCGGGATAGGTCAGCACGGCGGCCAGCGCCGTGGCCCCCGCGCCCTCGCTGACCTGCTTGGCGCCTTCCGCCAGCATGGTGATCGCGGTCTCGATCGCGCTTTCAGGCACGACCAGCACGCTGGAAACCAGTTCGCGGATGACTTCCAGCGGCTGGCGCCCGATCTGGAGCACCGCGATGCCCTCGGCAATGGTGGCCCCACCGGGTGGCATCACCTCGTCCCCGGGGAAACCGGACAGGGAGGAGAAATTTTCCACCTGCACACCAATGATGTCCATGCCCGGCTGGAGCGCGCGGCCCGCCACCGCGCAGCCCGCAAGCAGGCCGCCCCCCCCGATGGGGCAGACAAGGGTATCAAGCGGGCCGGCATCCTCGAACAGTTCCAGCGCGAAGGTGCCCTGTCCCGCCATGACTTCCGGGTCGTCATAGGGGTGGACGAATACCCGCCCCTCGCGCTGGCAAAGCATGTTGGCGTGCGCCGTGGCCTCGGCAAAGTTATCGCCCTCCAGCACCACGCGGGCCCCCCAGGCCGCGGTGCGCGTGACCTTGGCGGCGGGTGTGAAGCGCGGCATGACGATCACCGCGTCAATGCCCAGCAGGGACGCATGGCGGGCAACACCCTGCGCGTGGTTGCCAGCCGAGACGGTAATGACCCCGCGTTCGCGTTCGCGCGGGGTAAGCAGGGCCAGCTTGTTGGCCGCCCCACGCTCCTTGAAGGAACCCACGGCCTGAAGGTTATCGAGCTTGAGCACGATATCCGCCCCGGTCGCGCGGGAGAGGGTCTGGCAGGGCACGGTTGGCGTATGCAGCACGCGCCCCTTTATCCGCTGTGCGGCGGCGGTGATGTCTTCAAGCGTGATCACGGTCGGATGCGCCTAGCCGTAGGTGACTTCCAGGATTTCGTAAGTCCGGTCGCCGCCGGGGGCGGGGACGGACACGGTGTCACCAATGCTCTTGCCGATCAGTGACTTGGCCAGCGGCGAGGAAATGGATAGGAGCCCCTGCTTGATGTCGGCTTCGTACACGCCAACGATCTGGTAGGAGGCTTCCCTGTCGGTTTCCTCATCCACCAGCTTGACGCGGGCGCCGAATTTCACCTGGTCGCCGGAAAGGGAGGCGGGGTCGATCACTTCGGCGGAGGAGACGATCTCCTCCAGTTCCTGGATACGGCCTTCGGTAAAGGACTGGCGTTCACGCGCCGCGTGGTATTCCGCGTTTTCGGAAAGATCGCCATGGCTTCGCGCTTCGGCGATCGCGCGAATGATCGCGGGGCGTTCTTCACTCTTGAGCTTGCGCAGTTCGTCTTCAAGCCGTTGCAGGCCGGGGCCTGTCATCGGAAATTTCTGCAAGGTTTGTCCCCGAGGTGAAGGTCAGTTTCCGCAACTGACTGTTGGTTGCTGTGCCCGGGCCTATCGCCTGTAATACGACGCGGGCGGCCTGCCAGCCTTGGGACCAGCAGGACCACCCGCGTTGTGCGATACGCTCAGAATGATCCCTTAAAATAGGATTGAAGCGGCGCGACTTCAAGAACCCCCTCGCGCATGGCCGAAATGGCATGGGTTGCCGCCCGCGCACCGGCGATTGTGGTGTAGTGCGGAATGCCATGCGTCAGCGCCGAACGGCGGATGTCAAAGCTGTCGCTGACCGCCTGCGCACCCTGGGCCGTGTTGATGACCATCTGGATCTCACCCGAGCGGATGGCATCGACACAGTTCGGGCGGCCTTCCAGCACCTTGTTGACCACATTCACGTTCACGCCCGCTTCCCGCAGGCATTTTGCCGTGCCGCGGGTGGCCATGATGGTAAAGCCCATTTCCGCCAGCAGGCGGCCGATCGACTTGACGGCAGCCTTGTCACTGTCACGCACGGACAGGAACACCGTGCCCGAGCGCGGCAGCTTCACACCCGCCGCAAGCTGCGATTTGGCGAATGCGCGCTCGAACGAGGCATCAAGCCCCATCACCTCACCCGTGGAGCGCATTTCCGGGCCAAGGATCGTGTCCACATCGGGGAAGCGGTTGAAGGGGAACACCGCTTCCTTCACCGCCACATGCGGGGCGACGGCGCGGTCATCAAGCCGGAATTCACCCAGCTTCGCCCCTGCCATGACCCGTGCGCCAATCTTGGCGACCGGAACCCCCGTGGCCTTGGCCACGAACGGCACGGTGCGCGAGGCACGCGGGTTGACCTCCAGCACGAAAATGTCGTGGCCCTTGATCGCGTACTGCACGTTCATCAATCCCACGATGCCAAGCTCGCGCGCCATGGCCTCCGTCTGGGCCTTGAGTTCGGTCACGATGGCGGGCGAGAGCGTGTAGGGCGGCAGCGAACACGCGCTGTCCCCCGAATGGATGCCCGCCTCCTCGATATGTTCCATCACGCCGGCCACATACACCTCGTTGCCATCGGCGATGCAGTCTACATCCGCCTCGATCGCATCGTTCAGGTAATGGTCGATCAGCACCGGGCCGTTTGCCACTTCCGCGCCGGCAAGCTGCAACGCCACGCGCATGTAGCGCTGCAGGCTGGCGCGGTCATGCACGATTTCCATCGCGCGCCCCCCCAGCACGTAGGAGGGGCGGACCACCACGGGGTAGCCGATCTTCTCGGCCACCGCCTCGGCCTCGGCCGGGTTGCGGGCGATGCCGTTGGCGGGCTGGCGCAGGCCGAGCCTGTGCAGCATGGCCTGGAAGCGCTCGCGGTCCTCGGCGCGGTCGATTGCATCGGCCGGCGTGCCCAGCAGCGGGATGCCCGCCGCTTCCAGCGCGCGTGACAGCTTGAGCGGGGTCTGCCCGCCATACTGCACGATGCAGCCCAGAACGGTGCCCTTTGCCTGCTCGCGCCGGATCAGGGCAATCACGTCTTCCGCCGTCAGCGGCTCGAAATACAGGCGGTCGGACGTGTCATAGTCGGTCGAGACGGTCTCGGGGTTGCAGTTGACCATGATCGTCTCGAAACCGGCCTCACGCAATGCATAGGCGGCATGGACGCAGCAGTAGTCGAACTCGATCCCCTGGCCAATGCGGTTCGGGCCACCGCCCAGGATGACGATCTTCCTGCGGTCGGTCGGGCGGCTTTCACATTCCGGCACGCCATATCCGCCTTCATAGGACGAATACATGTAGGGCGTGGGGGAGGCGAACTCACCGGCACAGGTGTCGATGCGCTTGTAAACCGGCAGTACGCCCCGGCTTTCGCGCAGCTTCGCCACTTCGCCTTCCTGCGTGCCGGACAGGCGGGCCAGCTGGATGTCGGAAAAGCCCATGGCCTTCAGCGCGCGCAGGCTGTCGGCGTCCTCCGGCAGGCCGTCGCGCACCACCGCGTGCTCGGCGGCCACGATTTTCGCAAGCTCACGCAGGAACCACGGCTCGAAGCGGCAGGCGTCGTGGATGTCCTCCACACTCAGCCCGGCGCGCAGGGCCTGTGCTGCCATCAGGATGCGTTCGGGACGCGGCTGGGACAGGGCGGCGCGGAAGGCATCCGGCCCGCCATCGCCCGGCGCTTCCACCGGGTCCAGCCCCGCCAGCCCGATTTCCATCGAGCGCAGGCCCTTCTGCAGCGCCTCGGGGAAGGAGCGGCCAATGGCCATCGCCTCGCCCACCGATTTCATGCTGGTGGACAGCAGGGCCGGCGTGCCGGGGAACTTCTCGAACGTGAAGCGCGGGATCTTGACCACCACGTAGTCGATCGTGGGTTCGAACGACGCAGGCGTGCTGCCGGTAATGTCGTTGGTCAGTTCATCCAGCGTATAGCCCACGGCCAGCTTGGCCGCGACCTTGGCAATCGGGAAGCCCGTGGCCTTGGACGCAAGGGCGGAGGAACGCGACACGCGCGGGTTCATCTCGATCACCACAACGCGGCCATCGACGGGGTTGATGCCGAACTGCACGTTCGACCCGCCCGTTTCCACTCCGATCCTGCGCAGGCAGGCCAGCGACATGTCACGCAGGCGCTGGTATTCCTTGTCCGTCAGTGTCAGCGCGGGGGCCACGGTAATCGAGTCGCCGGTATGGACGCCCATCGGGTCGATGTTCTCGATGGAGCAGATGATGATGCAGTTATCCGCCGTGTCGCGCACGACCTCCATCTCGTACTCTTTCCAGCCCAGCACGGATTCCTCGATCAGGACTTCCGTGGTGGGGGAGGCATCAAGCCCGGAGGAGACGATGCGGTCGAATTCTTCCCTGTTGTAGGCAATGCCGCCGCCCGAGCCACCCATGGTGAATGACGGGCGGATCACGGCGGGCAGGCCCACGGTTTCCAGCGCGCGCCGTGCTTCCTCCAGCGTGTGGGCGATCAGGCTGCGCGGGCTTTCGATGCCGATTTCATCCATCGCCTCGCGGAATTTCTGCCGGTCTTCCGCCCGGTCGATCACTTCGGCATTCGCGCCGATCAGTTCGACGTTGTGCTTTTTCAGGAAGCCCGACCTGTCCAGCGCCATGGCCGTGTTCAGCGCGGTCTGGCCGCCCATGGTGGGCAGGATGGCATCGGGCTTTTCACGCGCGATGATGCGCTCGACGAATTCCGGGGTGATGGGTTCGATATAGGTCGCATCCGCCAGCCCCGGATCGGTCATGATCGTGGCGGGGTTGGAATTGACCAGAATGACGCGATAGCCCTCTTCCTTCAGGGCCTTGCACGCCTGTGCGCCGGAATAGTCGAATTCGCACGCCTGACCGATCACGATCGGGCCGGCGCCGATAATCAGGATGGAGCGTATGTCTGTCCGTTTTGGCATGTCGGGTCGGCTTTCACGCGGTCTTGGTTGTGGTGTCGATCAGGTCGACAAAACGGCGGAACAGGTAATGGCTGTCCGATGGGCCGGGGCTGGCCTCGGGGTGGTACTGCACCGAGAATGCCGGGTAGCGGCTGGTGGCAATGCCTTCGTTCGATCCGTCAAACAGGCTGGTATGGGTGGCGTGCACGTCTTCGGGCAGGGATTTGTCATCGACGGCAAAGCCGTGGTTCTGGCTGGTGATTTCCACCTTGCCCGTCGCCAGGTCCTTGACCGGCTGGTTGGCCCCGCGGTGGCCGCGCGCCAGCTTGTAGGTTTTCGCCCCCAGCGCCAGTGCAAGAAGCTGGTGGCCCAGGCAGATGCCGAACAGCGGCTTGCCCGCTTCCAGCACGCCCCTGATGGCCGGCACGGCATACCGTGCCGTTGCCGCCGGGTCGCCCGGCCCGTTGGACAGGAACACGCCGGCGGGGTCGAGGGCCAGGATTTCTTCCGCCGTGGCGGTGGCGGGCACCACGGTCACGTCACATCCGGCCGACGCCAGGCAGCGCAGGATGTTGCGCTTGGCCCCGTAATCGACCGCAACCACCTTCCGGCGCTTTTCAGGCAGGGGGGCCGTGCCGTGTGGCCACTGCCATACGCCTTCGGCCCATGTATATGGCCTGGCGCAGGTGACTTCACCTGCAAGGTCCATGCCCTCCAGCCCCGGCCAGGCGCGGGCGCGGGCCTGCAGGGCGGCAATGTCGAACTGGCCATCGGCGGGATAGGCGATGACGGCCGTCTGCGGCCCGCCTTCGCGGATGCGCCGGGTGATGGCGCGGGTGTCGATGCCGCATATGCCGGGCACGCCCTGTGCCTTCAGCCAGGCATCCAGCGACCGGGTCGAACGCCAGTTGGCGGGTGCGGTCAGGTCTTCCTTGACCACCAGCCCCCGCGCACTGACCCGGGTGGCCTCGTCATCCTCTGGCGTGGTGCCGGTATTGCCGATATGGGGGAAAGTGAAGGTAATGATCTGCCCCGCGAAGGACGGGTCGGTCAGTGTTTCCTGGTACCCGGTCATGCCGGTGGAAAAGCAGATCTCGCCCAGCGCGTGCTCCGTGCCGTGCGCGCCGAATCCGCGTCCCCACAGGATGGTGCCATCAGCCAGGATCAGGGCGGCGGTGGCGGCTTGGGGCCTGCTGGCCGGTGCGCTCGGGTTTGGCGTGCTCATCTTGGGCTCCGGTCGGTCGGATTCTGTATCGGGTTGCAGGTCGGACAGTGACAGGCCGGTGGCCCGCAGCACGGTTGTCCAGTGCTTGGGCGGTATGGCGCGGGCCTGCCGCCATTTGCGAATGGCCTCGGTGCTGACGCCCGTCAGGCGGGCGGCCTGCTCGGCGCCCCCAAGGCGTTCGATAATACTTTCTATCGTCATCGGCATTGGATGATGTCCCTTCCGGGAGTATTGCCTAACAGTGTCTCTGGTAATTGGGAAGAAAATTCCCACATACCCCCGCATCGAGACAGTGGGAAAATTATTCCCGGCACCATGCAGGGCATCCCGCCCTCCCGCCGGGCAGAGGAGTTGACAGTCATGTCCTTGCGCGCACGTTTCATGGATGACCTGAAAACAGCCATGAAGGCAGGCCAGAGCGAGAAGGTTGGCACCATCCGCATGATCACCGCAAAGCTGAAGGATGTCGATATTGCCGGTCGCGCCAAGGGGGAGGACCAGGTCAGCGATGAAGCCGTGATTTCCATGCTGCGTGGCATGATCAAGTCGCGCACGGAATCGGCCGCCATGTACACCCAGGGTGGCCGCCCGGAACTGGCACAGAAGGAAGAGGCCGAGATCGCCATCATCCGTGACTACCTGCCGCCCGATCTGGATGATGCCACCATCGAGGCCGCGGTGCGCGAAGCCATTGAACGTACGGATGCCACTTCCATGAAGGACATGGGCAAGGTCATGGCGGCGCTGAAGGAACAGTTTGGCGCGGCCCTTGACCCCGCACGCGCTTCCGCCGTGGTGCGCGCGCGCCTGTCTGCCTGAACGGGGCATTCACACCGATGGCGCTCGACCCTGCCTTCCTTGATGAACTCCGTGCCCGCACGCCCATCGCCCCCGTGATCGGGCGGCGGACGAAGCTGGTCCGTTCGGGAAAGAACTGGAAGGGCTGCTGCCCCTTCCATGGGGAAAAGACGCCATCGTTCTATGTCTATGACGATCATTACCACTGCTTCGGCTGCCAGGCGCATGGCGATGTCATCACCTTCGTCATGGAAAGCGAGGGCCGCACCTTCATCGAGGCGGTGGAGGAACTGGCCACCGCCGCCGGCATGGAGGTGCCAAAGCCCGACCGCGCCCAGCGTGCCCGCGCCGAGGAAGCCCGCACGCTGGGCGAGGTGCTGGAGGCGGTGCAGGCATCATGGCAGCGCAGGCTGTACCAGCCCGAGGGGCGTGAGGGGCTGGCCTACCTGCGTGGCCGTGGCCTGACGGACGAGACCATCGCCGCCTTCGGCCTGGGCTGGTCGGGGGAGGGACGGGGCGGGCTTGTGGCCGAAATGGCGGAGCACGACATCACCCCCGCCATGCTGCTTGAGGCAGGCGTGATGCGCGCGGATGAGGACGGCACGCCCCGGCGTGAACTGTTCTACAACCGCGTGACCTTCCCCATCCGCGACCGGCGCGGGCGGCTGGTCTCCTTTGGCGGGCGCATCCTGGGCGATGGGCAGCCCAAATACCTCAACGGGCCGGAAACCCCCATCTTCTCCAAGCGCCGGGTGCTGTTCGGCCTCGATCGCGCGCGTGAGGGCGTGCGGGGCACGGGCGCCGGGGCGGAACTGCTGGTGGTGGAGGGCTACATGGACGTGATCGCCCTGCATCAGGCGGGCTTCCATGGCGCGGTCGCCCCCCTTGGCACGGCGCTGACCGCCGAACAGCTTGAAGCCCTGTGGCAAGTCGGCCCCGCCCCCGTCCTGTGCTTCGATGGGGATGCGGCCGGCCAGCGCGCGGCGGTCAAGGCGGCGCAGACCGCGCTGCCGCTGCTTAATGTGGAGCGCACGCTGCGCTTCTGTGTCCTGCCCGAAGGCGAGGACCCCGACAGCCTTGTCCGCCGTGATGGCTCCGCCGCCATGGCGGCGCTGGTTGAAGGTGCCCGTCCGATGGGGCAGGTCCTGTTCGGGCTGCTGAGCGAGGGCGTGCGCAACCCCGGACCCGAACAGCGTGCCGCCCTGCGCCGCAGGCTGGTGGAAGTGGCCGCCCTGATCCCGGACAAGGCACTGGCGGCGGAATACCGTTCCACCCTGCTGGACAGTTTTTTCGAGACCTTCCGCCGTGGGGGCGGGAAGGGGGCGGCGCGTCCCGCCATTGCCACCGCCCCCGTGGCGATGGTCGATGCGGACCTGCAGCGCCAGTGCATCCTGACCGCCATCATCCTGGAACAGCCGGTTGTCATGGGTGAAGTGCAGGATGCCTACTGCCGTCTTGAACTGCCCGCCGATATCGCGGCCCTGCGTGAGGAACTGCTTGACCTGTATGACGCGCAGGGCGCGCTGCCCCCGGCGGAGGACCTGGCGGCCAGCCTGTCGGCCACGGGGCTGGATGACGTGTGCCAGCGTGTGCGCGCCGTGCGCGGGCGGCGCGGGCGGGGACGGGACGAGGATGATCTTTTCGGTACCGATCCGCGCCGGGAGTGGTGGCATTTCTACGCGCTGCTCAATGTAGGGCGCTTTGCCGCCGAGATCCGCGGCGATACCGAACGCATGTGCGCGGGCGAACTGGATGAGGCGGCATGGCTCAGCCTGCGCACCCGCCTGCTGGCCCTCGACGCCCTGCGGCGGGGCGGCGAGGATGTGGACGAATAAGGGGAAAATTTGGCCGCGCGCATCAAATCATCGCATGGCCGCCCTTGACTTCGGGCATGTTATCGACCACCTGCACCAGACAAATGCATATGAAAGCGGTATGATTGGCCGTATCCTGTCCCGCCGCCTGCGGGGGCGGATGTAAGGGGACGGGCCACTGTGCGCGGGCAGGCTTGTGTTCACGCGCGTAAACGATTTGCTGGGTAGGGATTGATCGGGCATGGCGACAAAGACAGCCACGGGTACGGACACGGCTTCGGGGGATCAGGATAACGATACAACCCTGCTGGACACCCGGTCCGGCGCCGTCAAGAAACTGATCGCCCGCGGCAAGGAACGCGGTTACATCACGTTCGATGAACTCAATGCCGTCCTTCCGCAGGACCAGATGTCCTCGGAACAGATCGAGGACGTGATGGCCGCCCTGTCGGAAATGGGCATGCAGGTTGTCGAGAACGAGGATAACGACGACACCGAGGCCGCGGCCACCGCCGACACCAAGGGTGACGACACCGCCGAGGAAGAGAGCGAGAGCGAGGAACCGGCGGCGGGCAACGTCGATACCGAAAGCCTTGGCCGCACCGATGACCCGGTGCGCATGTACCTGCGTGAGATGGGTTCGGTCGAACTCCTGTCGCGTGAGGGCGAGATCGCGATCGCCAAGCGGATCGAGGCTGGCCGTGACGAGATGATCGGCGGCCTGTGTGAAAGCCCGCTGACCTTCCGCGCCATCATTTCGTGGCATGAACGGCTCAAGGCCGGTGAGATGCTGCTGCGCGACATCGTGGACCTGGAGGCCATGCAGTCCGGCGGCAATGACCCCGCCGAGGCGGTGGAAGGCGAGGATGCCTTTGCCGAAAATGACGGCAACGAGGCCGAGGAAGCCGAGGAAACCGAAGGCGAGGGCGAGGGGGAAGGCGAGGGGGCCGGCCTGTCGCTTTCAGCACTTGAGGAAAAGCTGAAGCCCGAGATCCTGGAGCAGTTCAAGGAAGTCGAGGCGCTGTACGAGGCGCTGCACCGCGTGCAGGCCGAGCGGCTGGAAAAATTCACCGCCGGCAGCGACATCTCGGCCGAGGAGGAAAGCCGCTACGAGCAGCTGCGCCTGGAACTGGTGGGCAAGGTCCAGCAGGTCCATCTGCACAATGCGCGTATCGAGGTGCTGGTCGAGCACCTGAAGGAAATCTTCCAGCGCCTGAACGGGCTGGAAGGCCGCATGCTGCGCCTGGCCGAGAGCACGCGCGTCTCGCGCGATGACTTCCTGCTCAAATACCGTGGGCGCGAACTGGACCCCGGCTGGATGGACATGGCGGCGGCCCTGCCGGGCAAGTCATGGAAGAACTTCATCGCCAAGCATGGCGAGACCGTGATCCGCCTGCGCAACCAGGTGGCCGACCTTACACAGGAAACCGGCCTGCCGGTGGGTGAGTTCCGGCGCGTTTACGCCACCGTCTCCCGCGGGGAGCGGGATTCGGCGCGCGCCAAGAAGGAGATGATCGAGGCCAACCTGCGCCTCGTGATCTCGATTGCCAAGAAATACACCAATCGCGGCCTGCAGTTCCTTGACCTGATCCAGGAAGGCAATATCGGCCTGATGAAGGCGGTGGACAAATTCGAATACCGCCGTGGCTACAAGTTCTCCACCTACGCCACATGGTGGATACGCCAGGCCATCACGCGTTCGATCGCGGATCAGGCGCGGACCATCCGTATCCCGGTCCACATGATCGAGACGATCAACAAGCTGGTCCGTACCTCGCGCCAGATGCTGCATGAGATCGGGCGTGAGCCGGCCCCCGAGGAACTGGCCGAAAAGCTGGGCATGCCGCTGGAAAAGGTGCGCAAGGTGCTCAAGATCGCCAAGGAGCCGATCTCGCTCGAAACCCCGATCGGGGACGAGGAAGACAGCCATCTTGGCGACTTCATCGAGGACAAGGCCGCCGTCATCCCGCTTGATGCCGCGATCCAGACCAACCTGCGCGAGGCCACGACGCGGGTGCTCTCCTCGCTCACCCCGCGTGAGGAACGTGTGCTGCGCATGCGCTTTGGCATCGGCATGAATACCGATCACACGCTGGAGGAAGTGGGCCAGCAGTTCAACGTGACCCGTGAGCGTATCCGCCAGATCGAGGCCAAGGCCCTGCGCAAGCTCAAGCATCCCAGCCGGAGCCGCAAGCTGCGCTCGTTCCTTGATGATAACTGAAATACCCTGTGCCGCCATGACGGAGGAATCCGGTGGCGGCACGCGCATCGGGGTGGATGTGACGTTCCTGTGCATGGACCGTCCGCCCCCCGGTGCCCCGCTTGCCCTGCCGGAGGGATACAGTATCCGGCGTGTCTGCCGCCCCGGCGTGGCCTGGTACCGGGGCCTGTATGATGCCGTGGGCCATGACTACTGCTGGTGGCTGCGCCGCGTCATGCCCGACCACCAGCTTGCCACCCTGCTGTCCAGCCCCGGCATTGGCGTGCATGTGCTCTATGATGGCGATGCACCCGCTGGGTTTTGTGAACTCGACAGCCGCTACGGCCCGGATGTGAACATCGCCTATTTCGGGCTGCTGCCCGCATGGGTCGGGCGCGGGGTGGGGCGGGCCTTCCTTGACCACATGGTGGCCACCACATGGCGGCTGCGGCCGGCGGTGGTGCGGGTGAATACCTGCACGGCCGACCACCCGCGCGCGCTGCCCAATTACCTGCGCGCGGGCTTCCGCAAGGTCCGTACCATCCACGAAATATGGACCATTCCCGACACGCTTGCCCTGCCTTTGCCCGAACGGCTGCGGGTGGACTGAAAGGCGCGCGAAACCCTACACAAAAATGTCATCTTCGATATTGTTATAACAATAAGCCCGCCCCATTTCCCTTTGTATATGCCGAAGGGAGAGAAGGGCATGGATTTCGATATATCTTACTACAAGTTTCATGGTGTCGTGCGCGCTGACCTGCTCGCGGACCTTGGCCTGCGTGATACGGGTGTGGCGGACCCGACGGGTGCGGCACCGTACGCCATTGCGGACCTGCCCAATGGCTGGTTCGTCATCCGCACCCAGAATGATACGGGGCTGGTCAAGCGTTATGACCGCAGGTCACTGAGCCGGCAGGGCAGGCTGGTGACCTGTGATGTGGCCGCGGTGGACCCGGTAAACCGGATCGGGAGTTACGAACAGGGCGAGGAACGCTGGGTCGTGACGCATGATGGCCGCAATAACGACCGGCTGGACCTGAACGTGTGTGGCGATGTGCCCGACGAACTGCTTCCGCTGCGCAGGAAGGCCTTTGACGCCGCCATCCATGAACTGAAGGACCCGCGCAGTCCGGACAGCATGCTTGATGTGGCGCTGGAACTGATCAAGGCGGTGACGGGGTTCCGCCATGACCGGCCGCAGGATGTCCAGCCCGTGCCCGTCTTTACATGGCTGGAGCCGGTCGAGACCGCCTGATCGCCACTTTTTCCTTGTCTGTGGGGCGCGTTTGTGTTTCAACGCGCACCTTCCCTGCCGGGTGCGTGGCATCGTCCCCGGCTATACCCGTGCCTTGAGGGGCAACATGGTGGACCGTGTCCGCCATGACGGGGTTGAAGTGATCCGAAGGGAGTACCCATGCCGTTGTATGAAACCGTGCTGATTGCACGTAATGACGTGTCGCAGCAGCAGGTTGAAGCCATTGCTGATGGCATCGCCACCTATCTGGAAGCCGAATCCGGTTCCGTCAAGAAGCGCGAATACTGGGGCCTGCGCACGCTGGCCTACCGCATCAAGAAGAACCGCAAGGGGCACTACATGCTCCTGGGCCTGGATGCGTCTTCCGCCGCGATCAAGGAAATCGAGCGTCAGCTGAGCCTGAACGAAGATGTCCTGCGCGTGCTGACCCTGCGCGTGGACGAGATTGACGAGGCACCGTCCGTCATCCTGTCGCGCAAGGGTGATGAGCGCGAGCGTGGCTTCCGTGGACCCAAGCCCGCGGGCCGGTTCGAAAGCGGCCGTGGCACGCGTCGCAACTTTGATGACCGCGAAGAGTTCCGCGCCCGTAACGAGCGTGAAGAACAGCAGCGCGCCAACGCCACAGCCGGCGCCGAAGCGGAGTAAGAGCTGATGTCCGAATCCACCGAGATCAATCCCGCCGCCCGCCGCGTTGCGGTTGGCGCGCGCCGTCCGTTCTACCGTCGTCGCAAGTCCTGCCCGTTCTCCGGCCCCAACGCGCCGAAGATCGACTACAAGGACGTGCGCCTGCTGAGCCGCTTCCTGTCCGAGCGTGGCAAGATCGTCCCCAGCCGTATCACGGCAGTATCCGCCAAGAAGCAGCGCGAACTGGCCCAGGCCATCAAGCGTGCGCGTTTCCTGGCCCTGCTGCCCTACATTGTAAGCTGAGGGAGGCAGAACCATGTCCGCAGTAGAACTCATCCTGCTCCAGCGCGTCGAGAAGCTGGGCCAGATGGGCGAGATCGTGAGCGTGAAGCCGGGCTATGCCCGTAACTTCCTGCTGCCGCAGGGCAAGGCGATCCGCGCCAATGCGCATAACCGTGAGCGTTTCGAGCGCGAGCGCGTGCAGCTTGAGGCCCAGAACCTCAAGAACCGCGAGGAGGCCGAGCGCCTGTCCGAGCGTATGCACGGCCTGTCCGTCATCCTGATCCGTCAGGCTGGCGACAGCGGCAGCCTGTATGGCTCCGTCACCACCCGTGACATCGCGGAAGCGGCAACCCAGGCTGGCCTGGGCATCACCCGCAACCAGGTGATCCTGCCCGAGCCGATCAAGCAGCTTGGCCTGTATGAAGTCAGCGTTGCCCTGCACCCGGAAGTGTCCATGCAGGTGACCGTGAACGTCGCCCGTTCCGAAGAAGAAGCGGAACGTCAGGCACGCGGTGAGGAAATCGGCGTCGAACAGGACGAAGAGCCCACACTGGCCGAACTGGCTGACGAAGGTACCCCCGAAGGTGAGGTTTCGGAAGAAACCGCCGTCGAGGAAACCCCGGCTGTCTGATTGACCCCTGGCCGCCGCCCTGTTGGGTGGCGGGCAGGGTTGCAAAGGCCCGGAAGAGGAAACTCTTCCGGGCCTTTGCCGTTTGTGGCCACGGTATGTTCCGCCTGTTCCATAAAACAGGGTGGGGAGGGAACCGATGGCACCTGTACTGCTGGACCGGGCATTCGCGCGCTTCATTACCGCAGGGCGGCTGGAAATCCATTATCCCGATGGGGACAGGCGTGTCCATGTGGGGCGGGACGGGCCACAGGCTGCCATGCGGATTGCAGATGGTGCAACGGTACGGGCCCTGCTGCTCAACCCCGCCCTGAAGGTGGGGGAGGCGTATATGGCCGGCACGCTGCAGCCGGTGGGCTGCACGCTGTATGACCTGCTGCATGTGCTCATGCTCAATGTCATGGCCAGCGCGCCCGCGGGTGAGCGGGTGCTTGCCCCCCTGCGCCACATGGGCCGCAGGTGGCTCCATTATAATACCCGGCGCCGCGCGCGGCGTAACGTGGCCCATCATTACGATCTGGACAGCAGGCTGTACCGGCATTTCCTGGATGAGGACATGCAGTATTCCTGTGGATATTTTCCCACCGGAACGGAAACGCTGGCCCAGGCGCAGGCGGCCAAGAAGCACCACCTTGCCGCCAAGCTGCATCTGGTGCGTCCGGGCCTGGGCGTGCTGGACGTGGGCTGTGGCTGGGGGGGCATGGCGCTTACGCTGGCGCGTGACTACGGCGCGGTCGTGACCGGCATTACCCTGTCACACGAACAGCTTCTGGTTGCGCGCAGGCGGGCGCGTGAGGCCGGACTGGAGCATCGCGTGCGCTTTGAACTGATGGATTATCGCGCGGTGGCGCCCCGGCAGTATGACCGGATCATTTCCATCGGCATGTTCGAGCATGTGGGTGTCGCGCATTATCCCACCTTCTTTGCCGCCATGCGCGAAGCGCTCCGGCCGGACGGGGTGATGGTGCTGCATTCCATAGGGCGTGTGGAGGGGCCGGGTGTGACCAATCCATGGATCGCGCGTCACATTTTTCCCGGTGGCTATTCCCCCGCCGTGAGCGAGGCGGTGGCCGCCGTGGAAAAGGCAGGGCTGTGGCTGACGGATTGTGAGATATGGCGCCTGCATTACGCCCGCACCATCGCCCACTGGCGCAGCCGCTTCGCCAGCCAACGCGTGCCGGTCGCACGGCTGTATGGGGAGCGGTTCTGCCGCATGTTCGAATTCTATCTTGTCGTCTCCGAACTGGCCTTCCGGGTGCAGGGGCACCTGAACTTCCAGCTCCAGCTTACGCGCGATATCGGGGCGGTACCGCTGGCGCGGGACTACATGCTGGGCCGGCATGCGCCCGCGGCGCCGTCCGCCATGGCCGGGCCATGGGAAAGCCCGCGTTATGCCGCCGCCCTGCGCATATGAAGGCGCGCCAGGCGGTCGAATTCGGCTATGTCAAGTGTCTCGGCCCGCCTGCTGCCGTCAATGCCGGCCTCGGCCAGCAGGCTCTCGCCCCCCAAAGGCTTGAGCGCGCCGCGCAGCATCTTGCGCCGCTGGCCAAAGGCCGCCGCCGTAACCTGTTCCATTGCGCGGAACAGGGCGGCGTCGGGCTGGTGCGCGTGCGGGATCAGGCCCACGACGGCGGAATGGACCCTGGGTGGCGGAGAGAACGCGCCGGGCGGGATATGCATGAGGACGCCGCACCGGCACGTCCATTGCGCCAGCACGCCCAGCCTGCCGTAATGGGCCGAGCCGGGAGCGGCACAGATGCGTTCGGCCACTTCCTGCTGGAACATCAGCGTAAGCCGGGTCCACGCCGCCGCCTGCCGCAGCCAGCCCACCAGCAGCGGGGTGCCGACATTGTAGGGCAGGTTGGCGATCACCTGCCGGGGGGCGGGGCACAGCGTTGTCAGGTCAAGGCGCATGGCGTCGGCCTCGATCACCTCCAGCCGCCCGCCCGCGCGGGAAGCCAGTTCCGTGATGATGGCCACGGCGCGGGTATCCACCTCCACCGCGACCACGCGCCCTGCTTCACTGTCCAGCAGCGCGCGGGTCAGGCCGCCGGGGCCGGGGCCGACCTCCACCACGTTCTGCCCGGCCAGGTCACCGGCCAGCCCGGCTATGCGCGCGGTAATGCCGGGATCAAGCAGGAAGTGCTGGCCCAGCGCCTTGCGCGCGTCCAGCCCGTGGCGGGCAATGGTCTCGCGTAGCGGTTCAGGGCCCGGTGGCGGGGTGGGAATGGTCATGCCCCGCTCAGGTCTTGGAACGCATGTCGATGATCGCCCGCCGCTGCAGGTCACGGTTGAGCTGGCGTGATGTCTGCTCCACCCGTTCGTTCAGCAGGTGGTCGGCAATCTGGCTGGGGGTCTGGACGGCGATGTTGCGTTCTTCGCGTGAGCAAACCATCAGCACAAGGATACCGTCGATCGAGACCAGCGGCTTGCTGGCCTTGTTCACCGGCAGGGGTTCCAGAATTTCGCGCATCTGGGGGTTGAGGTGGTTGAGCATGAGCTCACCGGGGTCGGTGGGGTGCTTCTCACCCAGTTTCTTGTTCTGTGCCTCTACCTGGTCACAGCTCCTGGCCTCGCCGGAAAAGGTATTGGCCGCATCCAGCGTCGCCTTCTGCTGGTCTGTCGCGTTTTCCGGGTCAAGCGGCGCGTCAAAGGGGAAGAAGGCCTGCCGGATGGACAGGATGGTCGCCATCTGGTGGCCCACCGTGCGCCGTTCGGCAATGGTGGCAATGACATAGCCGCCCGCCACGCGGATGGGGTTGGAAATGGCGCCATCGGGCATCTTGCGCGCCACGTCCACCACCTGCGGGTCCAGCCCGTCTTCCTGCATCCAGCCCATCATGCCGCCATCCAGCGCGCTCTGCCCCTGCGAGAACTGGGCCGCCACAACCGGGAACGGCGCGCCCTGGCGCAGTTCCTGAATGATGGTTTCGGTAAATTTCAGTTCGTTTTCGGTGTGGCGCGGGTCTTCAACGGGTACGAATATCTCGCTGATCATGTATTCCGGCTTGCCGTCCTCGCGCTTCAGCGCCTCGGTGCGCTGTTCGATATCGGCGGCGGTAATGCGGCCGCGTTCCCCCGTTTCCTGTCGCAGCACCTGCGTCCAGCCAAGCTGTACGCGGATCTGGTCGATCAGGGTGGTCAGTGACACGCCATCCTCCGCCAGCTTGTTGCGCAGGGCGTTCTGCGGCATGCCGTTGCGCTGCTCGATGCCGGCAATGGCGTCTGCAATCTGCTGGATGGGCACGTTGATGTGGCGGTCCAGCATTTCCTGCATGCGCAGTTTCTCGTCAATCAGCTGGCGCACGATCTGCGGGCGCAGGCGCTGCATCACGTCATCACTGACATCAAGGCCGGAGGACAGCGCAAAAAGCCGTCCGCGCGTATCCACGTCGCGCTTGGTCAGGACGGCGCCGTTGACGGTGGCGATGATGGCATCCTGATCTTCGGCGGCCTGGGCCTGCTGTGCAATGGCGTGGGCGCTGCGGGCGCAGGCCCCGTGCACGGGGCCAAGCATGGCCGCACAGGCCAGCAGCCCCGCCGCCAGCGTGCGGCCGGCGTGCGGGGCGGGAAGGGAAGCAGCGCCACGCATGGCGGGGAAGATGGACATCCGGCTCAGTCTTTCGCGCATCAGGTCAGCCATTTATACCAAATGTACCGATGGTTTTGAACGTAAGGGAGAACATTACGGTCGAATTGCTCTGTTGGCCACCAATCGTGGTGTACTGCTTGAGATACATCACATCCAGCCCGAAACAGTCATTCTGGTACCCGGCATCGCCCCCCACGGCCACGCTTTCCTTGCGCGACAGGCTGCGGCGCAGATAGGCGGCGATATGCCAGTTGTCCCAGTTGGAGGCCGCGCCCACCGTCAGTTCGCTTACCGGCCGGTAATAGATGTCGGGTGCGATGGAGGTATAGGAGCGCTGGGCATAATAGTAATAGGGCGTTACCGGCTCGAACAGGTAGCCACCCGTTACCCGGAAATGGCTGAATCCCGCGCTGCCCAGCGCATCGGCAAAGTCCACCTTGCCGCCGTAGGGGTCGAGCCGCATCTTGCCGTCGAAGTCAAAGAACTGGTTGGGCACCATGTGCGTGCCCATCACCACGTCCGACAGATGGTGGTTCAGCCCCGAATAGGGGATGCGGTTGTGGTCGATATGCTCCTGGAAGCTCTCGCCAATCAGGACATCGATCTGGTGGCCGTTCCATGTCCAGTTGTTGTGCAGCCCCACATTGGCGCGCAGGCCGCCATCAAGCCGGTCGGTGCCCGCGTAGCGGTTGAGCGCGAACAGCGTGGAATCCGTGAACTCGTAGGTCAGGCTGTCTTCATTGGGAATGTTGCGCGATGTGCTGTTGCCGGTATTGGGGGCGGCAAGGAACTGCACGATCGGTTCCAGCACCTGGGTGCCGGTATTGTGGTTGAAGCTGCGCAGGAACGGCCAGTTCATCTTCAGCCCGACCGTGGGCAGGACCTGCCCTTCCACCTGGGCGGTGGTGGCGCGGGCATAGTTGGGCTGCTGGTTCAGCTCGGTCGCGCGGTGGACGGCGGATTCCACATGCA
>ERZ746981.140-NODE-140-length-58204-cov-12.027147_pt1 | contig 58204 bp, 30 predicted proteins | sample MGYA00374948_ERZ746981 | MGnify/ENA primary metagenome ERZ746981 (study PRJEB28757, sample SAMN06711160) | food metagenome | host: microorganism | place: China:Harbin | collected 2017-01-30 | study: EMG produced TPA metagenomics assembly of the Analysis of...
AAGTCAAAGAAAAGGATTTAAAATAGCGCTAAATCTCTAACAAGACAAAATGTTTGCATTAATCATCACCGTACTACGGTTTCTTGTATTAATCTACAAAACAATTATATTTCGCAAAGCGAATCAGTGAATTTACTACAAATAAATAGTGATAATACGATGAACCAAGAGATTTATTCTTCCTCCCAAGAAAACAAGCTACCAAGGACTGAGACAGATCCATTCGCAGGCTACCGGAAAGGAGATGCATGGTGTAAAGAATATGAAATGGATAACAAAATGTTCGTTAAGGAAACAACGTGCCAGTATAATGGTGACGATGGCACTGAATGCAATGATCCTGATTCTCAGAAAGCAAATATGATTGGGGAAAGCACTTGGTTGAGCGACTCAAATCCCTTCAAAAAATGCAACTTTAAATCAATTGATGATAATTCTACTTTCAAGAGTCAGAGAGGTGATTCATCTTCAGCAATGTATGAAACTCCGGCTACCACCATTGGTAGCAGTACGACTGGTACACAGTATCCAATCAAACAAGATTACGGATTTGGCGCTAACAAGAGTTTCAAAGATTCAAATACGCATCTTTTCAGCAAAATAAGAATTCAGCAGCTTTGTGAAGGCAATGGAGGAACTGGAACTGAAGATTCATATAATTTCAACGAGACAGATATTCAATGTTGTCAATTGATGGCGCAAAATCAGCAACGCATTAATACTATGGATGAACGTGGATCTCTTGATCTCGAGCTTGGAACCTTCAGTGGCGTTAGTTCCAATCTCTCTCTGGATTTCCAGCAGTTGGGCTATCAATACACATACACCCCTTATCGTCCTTACACATTTATTGCTCCACCACAACGTTGGCAACCAGAGAATAAACCGGAAATTGTTTCCAGTCTCCCAAATATGGATGATTGTACGGAACCTCCAGTATCAAGTAACGAAAATTTATGTTCCAACAAGTCCTGGGTAACAGCACGTTCGATTTATACCAATGAACCTTATGTCAGAGATCTTTGCAACAAGCTACGGAGTAATAAGAGATTGGAGAAAGCAACACCAAAGGCGGTTTTCAACAAGCCTGTTCCGCATTGTAAAGTGACCAAACCTTCAGACGTGTCTCATCAAAGTGGCGATGATAAGCAGAAGAAGGTTTCAAAGAGATTTTCATGGTTGCATTTTTCAAGACATCATTGCGATATTAAGGCTTCACCTCCAAAGCAGGTGCAATTCTCTACTAAGAAAAGAATATTAAGCTTCAAAAAACTGGAAGACTGGAAAATATTTCAAGGCAATGCCGTTCAAAGCAATGAAAATCCAGTACCGTTAGATTCCGCATTAACCTCATTTGATGTTACAGCAGGTCGGAACTGTAGCACCAAAAAGGAAAGCAAGTCTAACCAGAACAGCTCCCATCCTTTCAAAGCAATATTTTCCAAGTTTGGAGTACTCTTGCAAAAGAAAAATAAGAAGCCAAAGGATTCAACAAAACGACACTTCCAAAAACTTAGACTATTCATTCACAAATTCTCCTGGCTAAAGAATTGCGAAGAAAGCCTAGCAAAAGAAGAGTCGAAGAAGCAAGTGATTCCTTCAGCTTCCATACAAGCAAATATTCGTGGTTGTTTAAAAGTGGCGATCAACCCAAACGAAAAGCAAGAGTTGGTTCGAGTTAATTGTTGTGATCAGGTGGATGCACATGAAAAATCACAATTTGAAGCTTTGTATAAAAAAATACAGCAGCAAACAGAGTATTCTCCTCAAAAATACAGACTGCAACAGGCGATGGCATATTACGATCGTGTAAAACTGGAAACGTCAAAGGTAGGATCGGCAGTTTCATAGCATAAAGATAATCTGGTTCCTCCCTGTATATACCGTACAATAAATAATAGCGCATAAAGTTGTCCACAAATGTAGTATTGATGATTAAATAAAGATACCATTAATCCGGTAATGTCCAAATTGGAACTCTAACTCTATAAGTGTCATTAATCTGGAGAGTAAATACGCAACATCTTGATACACAGCAAGCTTCTTTTATGCATCTTTAACGCTGTTCTTACAGACATCGCCCCAAATTTTGATGCCTTCTTTAATCTTATCTGGGGACAGAAAGCTAAGTGAAAGACGGACACAATGCTTTCCCCATCCCTGAGGATCACCGGTAACTTCAAAATTATCGCCAGTTGCCAAAACAACACCTCGCTTGAGACACTCAGCAGCAATTTCCTTAAGATCGTATCTTTCTGGCAACTCCACCCAGCCAAAATAGCCTCCTTCAAAAGCGGATGCTTTAGTGCCATCAGGAAGATATTTTTTGATGCTTTGCTTCAGTACTTTTGCCCTCTCTGAGTACACCTTATTCAAACCCGCAATGACTTTGTCGACAACCCCCGTTTTCAACAAATCACCAATGATAACGGTATTCAACTGAGAAGGAGTGCCTCCCGATTTATTGGCACCTCCCTGCGAAAGGAGATATGCAAGCTTTGGTGTTGATGATTCTTGATATCCCGCACGAAGTCCAGGACCCAAAAGTTTTGAAAACGTGGCATTAGAAATTACATTTCCGTATTCTTCGCCTTCAGGAAGTGTCTCCCTGTCTAAATACACCATTCTTTTGCTATGCTTGAGATTTTCACCTTCCCTGTAATCAAGCAAATCGTAAACATCATCACAGACAATTAGCATGTCGTGCTTTCTGGCCAATTTTATAAGGGCCAACTTGGTCTCATCGGTCAGTGAACTTCCCTTGGGATTTGAAAAGGAGGGAACAACGTACAAAACATACCTGAAGATTTTCTTTAATGGTCTGCTCGGGTCATATATCTGAGGTATATCTTCCTTGCAAATGATTGCTTTTGGTTTCGGCAAAAGAGAGTCATAATAGTTGAGTCTCTCCCCAAATTTTTTAACATCAACTTGGCCGTCTGCCTGTTCCACCACTGCACTCAACTTTCCGCCAAAGCCAGCATCAATAAAGACTGAATTAATCAAGAAATACGTAGGACTAATAAAAAAAGCTCTTCTAGTCAAGCCATGATGAGGGCTGGTTAATTGCAAGAGGAGATTCATCAATCCAGCAGATGCCCCAGATGTCAAATTAATGCAGTCTGGGTTGCTTGGCCTAACCACATTGAAGTTTTTATCGTTCCATTTTGCTATCAATTTACGCACCTCTAAATTTCCTGGATCTGTTCCATAATCGAGCGGATGTCTATTCACAAAATCATCATACGTATCCATGGTCTTATTGAACCTCTTCATAATTCTTATTGTAGCCTCCATAATCTCCTTTGTCGGGAGTATGCTAACTGTAGGGTGCCCTTTAAAGAAATTAAACGGGGCGATTGTTTCGTGACTCATCTTGTTTTCAAAGTGTCCAACTGTATGTGTAGTATTGGGGTCTAAATATGGGTAATTCGAGTGGTTTAACAGCAATTGTAGAAGACAGACTGTGGAATTTAGCATAAAAGTTATCATAGATAAGAGGATCTGATGTAGTATTTTTGGGGGTCCTACTTAAATCTCTCACACCCTCCACTCGCTTTTTTTTACACCTCCTATTTCGCATCTGTTTATCTGATGTTTATCCTTTATTTTTTTTCACTTTTTGTTGTTTCTGCCGGGGATTGTTTGAATCTAAGTACATCTTGCACTTTGTTCTGTTGACGTAATGTAGCTTTGTTTTATCGGAAAGACAAGTATGAATAATGTACGTCGGAAATTTTACGATTTTAAGAAATATGTCATCGTTTCATTATCGCTATCTTCTGTAAATGCTTTTTTTTCCCCCGATCTCAGACTAGGGAGCTGGAGGACACATTTCCACATTTTCAGATTAGGTGGGTTAGGTGAAAAATGGGGAGAAGCGAGAAGCCGGGGGAAAAATGTGACACTGCAGGAATCGGCTTATGTGTGAAACGATGTACACACTTCTGAATTTTGCCTCTCACGTCGAAAAGTTGTTGGAATTTGATTTTTTTCATTTCCACATTTTCTAATTTCCCTCCTCGTACGTCCGCAGATCAACTTTATGGTCTGATTTCGAAGTCATGTTTTGATTTGAAACGATCAATCAGCGTTTAGAACATTCACATACTTAGATACATGTCAAAAGAATACTATGCTGTAATTAATGGATACAATCCTGGCTTGTATGACAGCTGGGATGATTGTCAAGAAAATGTTTCAGGATACAGGGATGCCATATACAGAGGGTTTAATAATCGGTACGACGCTTTAGAGTATCTAGGATGCCTAGGTGACGATATTCCAGATTACACTAACTATCTGCATGATGATGATGACGATGGTCCAAATTTTAACATTCACTGGATTTTCACAGATGGTGCATGCAAAAACAATCAAGACAGAGGTAGAGCATACGGTGGCTATGGAGTGTACTTACCATTTTGTAACTTTGAAAGTATTGCGGCTCCTTTGAATGGCAAAAATCAGACAAACCAACGTGCTGAGCTTATGGGGATTATGGCGGCGTTGAAGGTAATTCTGCATTCCACATTCGAGAACAAGCATAACATTGCCACTGATTCAGGATATGCAATCAATTGCTTCAAGCATTGGGCCCGTAAGTGGCAACAGAATGATTGGTGTACTAGTGCTGGCACTAAAGTCTCAAATAGAGATATTATAGAGCCATCTTTAAGAATGATTGACAGAATCAATGATCTTAATGACGACAACGATTTTGGAGATATTGAAATATGCTACATTCCAGGTCATTCTGGAAACCCTGGAAACGAGAATGCCGACAGACTCGCCAATATGGGCTGTCGTATGAACATTCCATGATAAATGGTATTACATTGCCTCTTGTGGAGTCCGGGATGATACTTCATTAAATTAACTTATGCAGTTCACATTTATTTCTTATACCTTTTGAAGCTACTTCGACACGAATAATGACATACTAAACTTTGTTCCGGTTAGCATGCAGCTCTTCATGATTTCATCCAGGGCCTAAGCCTAATAGACAACTGCTGAGATGCTAACACCGTAGTTTATGTAACCTTGCTGTATGAATTTAAGGATATGAATTTTAAAGAGCATTCCACAATTTGTACCGATATTTGTTCTGTAGCACGGATACTTCTCAAAGTGCTGTGATCTTCGGTTGCAGAACTTGTGATATTTGTTCAGGAGACGGTGTTTTTGGAAAATGTGTTTATCTTCACATGGAGACAAGTCTGATCAAAAACTCCGAAAGAGGGACATGAGCAAGTTGAACTATCTGCTTGAAATTATTTAGAGTGCTTGGTTGGAGACAGTCGGGAAATCTTTTAATGTATGTGCATTAGTTTTAGAACTTACAAGAGTCGTTAACACAAAAAAATGGGACAATTTACTTATGGCTTTCTGGGCAGAGTATATTCGTTTACCTAACAACTCTCATAGCATATTTCTGAGTACAAGTGTTAACAGCAACAGCATTTCTCATGTCATGGGATCTCAGAATAAACACCATTATACCAAAAGAAATAACTTATTAAACATACCTAATCCAGAACGAGGCATCTGATTTCTGGGTAATAAATAGTAAGCAACGCAATGATCAATCCTGGATGTTCTTGCTGAAATCAATTACTTTAATTGCGTCTAAAAGATTGCATATGGTCTTCAGAAAAGTGATGTGTCCATTTACGATTTAACATTATTGTTAAATATTTTCCGTGGTACAAACGAACCAACTAACAGACACCATTTTCACTACATAGCATTAGTATTTGTAACTAATTTAGATATGCGAGATGCAAGTTTGGTTATATAAAGTTATATGGACAGATATGAGTGGGTGAATTAAAGTAATGGTCTTAGCCCTTCAAACCTTGAGATACCACTCGTTAAACGGCAATTTCCCTGTCTTTTCGCAAAGTAAATACTTCAGTAAGTATGAATATACATGTATCTGTACGTTTTCTCAGTTTAATTTTATGTACACTAGTACTCGTTTCAAATATACAAATATAGTGTCTATACAAACATAACACAACCCTGTTGGCTTCGTATGGATGTTATTAATACAAGGAAAATATTACGATATCGTAAGTGGCAGATCAAATGGTGTCTTTTCGGACTTGTTGAGCTGTAAACAGTCGGTAGATGGATACCCAAATTCCTAATTCAACAGCGTTGATACTCCTGCTGAAGCTTGAGCATGTGCTCAGAACAATAGTCGTATAAACAGTTCTGATGATATTCATTTGGATGGAAGATCTTCCGTTGTCAATTCTTATGGAATCTTTGGTGGTTCGTTCTTCAAATGAACAGTCGGGTAGCTCTCTAGGTAAAAACCATTGTTGCAGATTGCATCCAAGTACAATGAAGATTAAAGCTAATTGGTTGCATATGGTGTTTTTTTTGGTCATATGTTAATGCTTCTGCCCTAGTGAAGGACAACAAACAGTCAAATCAGAGAGCAGAAATCATTCCACCTTTAACAAAATTTTCAGTGGTAATACGGACAAAAGGTATAATATTGCAACCAACTTGAAGTACACATTGCACTCTATAAATGCAGTATTCGGTGGCAGCAAAATGGCTGGAAATAATCATCTGGAAAGCTGGTGAAGAATAAAAATTTGATTGAACCTTGCCTGAATAAAATCAATCAGCTCAATCAGGTCAAGAATTAGACAGGCTTCGACAATTTGGAAATTATGCATACTCCTGAATATCGAAGTGTAGAAGTAAATGAAATGGCCGATAAACTTACCAATGGAGCCTGCTTCAGATAGTGTTTATATCCACTTTCTTGAGATATTCTACTTTCCAGTTAACTGTGTTTGTTTTGTTACTGAGCATCTAAATTCAATATACGGTATGTGCATGAACATATAAATAATTAAATCATCCCTCGATAAAGAATTCCTCCTCGCCCTCTTTGGCTGCCACAAACGACTGTTTGGCAAGCTTATCACCACAATCAACTCTGATTCTCTCAGTAGTCAAAGGAACCCGGAATCTCAAGCCCTGACTTCCCGATTCAATGCCATTCTGTCTTCTTGCATGTCCAATTGCATCTCTGAGGGCAAAGTGGACACTTGCACCAAGGAAAAATGGTGGTTCACCAACTCCCTTAGATGAATGAATGGTTCTCAAATGCCTGAAATCGCTTCCCTTATACATTGATAGCACAAATCGTTGTGGAGTATCCCTGAACCCTGGAATTTTGTAGGCACCAGGACCGGTTGTGGCCAGCCCTCCTGTCCTGTTTAACCATAATGACTGTTCCATGGTAAAGTAGCCCATTCCCTGGATAAAAGCTCCTTCAATTTGACCGTATATGATTGCTTTATTTAACGGCCGTCCACAGTCCATCTTGATGTGTGACTCCAAGCAACTCCAATCACCCGTTAACGTATCTACTTCGACTACAGATACAGCGGATCCCTGAGTGTGATAGAAAAAGGCGGGTTTAGGATTCTCATCTCCCCACTCAAAGCCGATTTCTGGCGTCTTGTAGAATCCAGTTGCACTCAATGAGACTCTGTCCAAGTAGGCCTTTGTGATCAACTCCTCCCACGTCCATTCGCCACCTTTTTCCTTCGTGATTGCATCCTTCACCGGCTTTAAACGCTTGTTAAGCTTCATGCATGCATTCTTTAACGCCATTCCGTTCAAATCGGATCCGGAAGAAGCTGCAGTAGATGATGTGTTAGGAACACATTCGGTAGAAGTCTCACTCAAGAATATCTTGTCAAACGGAACGCCCAATTCTTCAGCTGCAATCATCCTCATCACGGTACTAATACCCTGGCCAATCTCAACACCACCGGTTGAAATCAAGCAGGAGCCATCGTTATAAATGTGGACTAAAGCACCAGCCTGATTCAAGAAAAGAACACCGAACGAAACACCAAACACTGCGGGAATTTGTGCTATACCACGCTTTATCCATTTTGAATGCTTGTTGAACTCATTGATTTCCTGCTTCATCTTCTTGTAGTTGCACTCCTTCAAGTTTTCATCCACCACGTTGGAAATCGTGATGTCTTCGCCAACTACCTGCTTGTATGGGAACACCTCACCACAATTTGGCTTCAAGTAATTCCTTCTTCTTATTTCCTCCGGATCCACACCAAGCTTCTCGGCGAACTCCGTCACAACAGACTCAATCGCATAGAATCCAGCCTGGGCACCGAACGTCCGATATGCCGTGTTAGAGGCAATGTTGGTCTTCACTGGTATGCCACAAACCCGAGCATTAGGAATGTAATAAGCATTTGATGCATGGAGAACGGATCTGTCAATGACACCACGAGTCAAATCCATCGACCAACCAGCATTCGCATAAAGAACCATGTCCAATCCAGTGAACTTTAAATCTTCGTCCAACGAGGCCCGGTACTTTACCAAAAATGGATGTCTTTCACCGGAAGTTTTCATGTCTTCACTTCTGTTGAGTTCCAACCTGACTGGACGATTAAACTTTCTCGCTGCAACTGCCGCCAAACTCGAAAGTTGGATAGATCTGGTCTCCTTACCACCAAATCCACCTCCGAGTCTCTTAACACGGCACATGACTCTGTTTGCAGGAACGCCCGTGACCTGTGCGGCACACAACTGGGTCTCGGTAGGATTTTGTGTGGAAGAATACACCTTGAGCTCACCACCTTCCTGTGGTATAACGAGACAGTTCTGAACCTCGAAGTAGAAATGTTCTTGGGCCGATAATCTCGCAGTGTTCTCAAGATAATATTTACTGTTCTTGAATGCAGATTCCCAATCCCCAAGCTTGACTTCTCTCCTGTCTGGAAAGAACGACTTCTGTTGCACACCGTCCTCAACGGAGATGATTCGGGGAAGCTCATCGTACACAACTCTAACTTTTCTAGATGCCTCATAGGCCCTCTCTTTACTTGAGGCAAGGATAACACCAATAGCCTGGCCAACAAAGAACACCTCACCATCTGCAAAGAAAGGTTCCTTTCCAAAGGGTAAATTGCCCCAAAGATTGGCCTCCTTGTTAGGCAAGTCGTTAATGTCCACGTATCCAACAACTGATTCCACTTCCAAGGCCTCACTCCAGTCCACGGAGAGAATCTTAGCATGCGCCTTTTCAGACATCACCTGCACACCAAATAGTTCGCGGTGCAATGGTGGAATATCATTGGTATACTGAGCTTCGCCTGTTGCCTGTTTTATTGCATTCACATGAACGATAGGCTTGCCAATGATTCCAGTCTTGTGCCCTGGAGTGTTCATTTCTCTGTAGCCATGCTTTTGGACTCTTGTCACTTCACTCAACGAATCAACATCCAGAAGAGCATCCCTATACTGGATCGTGGCAACGTTAGCCTTGGGAATTGGCGCTGTGGCCAAAACGTACTGCCAAAATTTGTAGAAGAAGGACAATGTTAGGGATCTTCTATACGAGGCAGCACCGCCAGGAACGCCGTATGGCATCTTATAATCATCTTCACTAAGGCACTTACAGCATTCCTCGCTAAATGATGAGTTGTAAATATTCTTCCCCTTGATAGTTTTTTCGGCCTTTGGTGAGTTCTTGGTTATAGGAGCCATACCACCGTAGACTAATGTTGAATCGAGCACATTTCCTTCGTCATCTAGCTGCATTCTCAAGCAGGCAGTGACAATGGAGATATCGTCATCTTTCCGCTTGCACTGCTTATAGCAGTGGATGTATTCGTTATCTGCAGTATCTGGGATGAAGATCTCGGTAATCACCGATGATGCAGGTAATTTGTGCCGCCTGTACCCAGTAAAGAAGTTGTCACGCATATCAATGTGCGTCTTTTCTAGTTTACCATCCTCAGTCAGTTTTTCCGCCGTTATGATTGCACCACAAGCCACAAATATTGGATTTAGATCCGCAATTGGCGATGCTGTCACGATATTACCTGCCGGAGTGGCCACATTACGAACAGCTTTAGAAGCAAAGACCTTCAACTGCTCCTCAATTGCGTTGTATGTCTGTCCAGCTGCAGTTCTACCCAACCGTTTTGCCAAATCACCGCAGATAGATTCTAACTCGATCAATGGAATATCACCTCCAATTGTTAAACCCTTCCCCTTCTCGTATGACCATCCTTTGAGTTCCTTGACGTCCCCAGCATAAATATTCACCTTGTAATTGGCAGCCTTGAACTTCACCTCGATCTGAACCTCCGATGCTCCGGCGACAATTTTGGCATCCGGATAGATTCTGTATATCTCTAGAAATTGTTCTTTAGTCACGGGGCGAAACCACATCTTTCGCTCATTTCCGTAGCAAATTGGCTTAGGGTTGATCCTGGAAAGTTTAAGAGGGAACGGCAAATCTGCTGCCGGATTGTATGGCTTCAATGGCAGACCGTTTGGTGTGAATATTTTGTTCATATCGATCTCCATGTCCGAATTGGATGCAGACTTATCACATTCTTCGTCAGCTTTCTCTTTTCCAGACTTGTATCTGCAGCATTTGGTTCCTAACGCACACACTGAACCGCCATACAAGTCATTTCCAGTCTCAGAACTCGTGTCCTTCTTCTTGAGGAAAGGTCTGATCTTCTCCCTGTTGTAATTATCAGAATCGTACGCAAACGAATATGCCGCATCATAGATTGGCATGTAGCCCGTGCATCTGCACAAATTTGATTCCAATGCTTCATCAATTTCTGCAACCGACACGTGGCCATTTTTCTCCCTTAGCAACGCATACAAAGACATCACAAAACCAGGTGTGCAAAATCCACACTGTGAACCGTGGAATTTAGCAATTCTCTCCTGAACTGGATGTGGGTTTTTAGACGAGCCAACACCTTCAACTGTGATCACTTGCTTGCCGTCTGCAAGAATCAAAGGAGTAACACATGAATTTACGGACCGATAGTGAACCTGTGGGCGCTCTGGATAATCCGTGTCTGTGTATGAAATGGATGCAATGGTAACAGAGCAAGCATTACATCCCGATTCCGAACATGCTTCTTTTGTGCCTCTGAGATCAGCCTCATTTCTGATGTAGTCAATGAGTCGCTCCTCCGGATCTGGATTTTTCACCACCTGGAGTTTATCGTTGAGGTAAAATCGTATGGTATCTGTGAATTGAATATCTTTAAGATCATTGTTTGCTGTGCCATCATATGGGCTGGGTTCGACCGCTATTGGTGCCATTTTTTTGGTCCTAGTTTTAAGTTGACGCACCTCTACTGTATGTAGACTTCGGCACTGAAGGAAATACACTGAAGAGAGCACACTTGGGATTTGAGTACTAAGATCTTCATCTCAGGCGATTGTAGGAAAAGAGCAGATCTAAGCAATAATATAATATACATTTTTGCCACAACTCCAGACCGTATCGGCCAGCCGATAAATCAAATAGTATTGCCAAATCTGAAATGTGCGCTTGTGCAGCCAATAGCTTTCTCCCATATAATAAGCACACGACATCGAGAAAAACAAATTTGGTTGCGTTCTTTATCTTTTTTTTTTCTTTCTTTCTTTCTTCCTTCCTTCTCGCGTTTTCCGACTCTACTGAACCTCTTTTCTTATCTACTAGTGCCGCATTTTTTTTCACATTTGAAATGTTTCTTGCCCAATAATGCACATCCGCGCCAACTTCTTCTTATCGGTGATCTCCGCGGAAGTGCAGCAGGCGTATGGAAAAATATTTATTAATGCAGTCCAAGGAAAATGATTCAGAATACTAAGATATAGGCTATATATGCAGTATGCAATAAAGGGAAAATAGCCAACCGTTGTAATACTACACAAATGAAGATGGCTGAAAGCCGTTACTAAACCGTTGCACATCGAATATACAGACTTGTGAATGTAAAATATAACGATATAACTCAAATTAAATTTATCCTTTTAGCAAGTAGAAATAAACAAACTTTGATTGGAAAATGTCCTGAAAGTGAATCTCGGTAATCATAACCCCTTATAAATAGTAACGTCAATTGTAAGAAAAGATGGCGCAAATATGTTTAACCCGGCACCTGGTAACCCACAGAAGTAAAAAGCTCTTAGACAGGAAAAATGAAGATAAAACAAAGAATAATAATGGTGAAGGTAGAAAATGAACACTAGGTATAAAAGTGAAAAATGATAGGCAGGCAACGAAGTGTCTCTGTTAGAAAAAGAGTAGCAAGCAAGTACCAACAGGAGAAGTGCTATCGACTAAACGTGCCCAATGTGAATTAGACTTGTGCACTCTGATGGAAACTGAACTGGTGTATTTCTCTTTCTGTCTAATGTAAGTGAAGAAAATGAGGCGGGTGAAAAGAATCAGCTCAGCAGTCCTTCAAGCACGTGCTGATCAGTTAGCAATTTCGGAATTCAATGACAGCAAGCCATCATCGAGAATTCCGTAATTAAACCATTCGTGATCCAGTGCCTCGACAGCAGTGATTCTACGCTCTGGATCGAAAATAAGCATCTTCCTTATTAAATCAACAAACCAAAACCAAAATGTGTACTCTTGCTGCTTAGCTCTTGGAATATTAAAGTGCTTCAAGGAATCACTAAGCGACATGCGTCTGCTAAATCTGAAGCCAACACTATCACCAATAATGTCCTCTATGCATGATAGTTGATCCACCTCGTTCATGATCTTTTTAGACGTTGACACTATAGGGAACCTTAGGCGGCCAGTCGATTTTGAAAATGCATCGGCAATGCACTCCTCATCATGTGAATGGTAGCCTCTTCTCTGGCCATTGGCAGTGTAAAAGTTGTAGATACAGTCTCTGACCAAGCTAAGATCGATCGGCTCACCTACCACTCTTTCCATCATTGCCAAGTGCTGAACATTGTTGTGCGTTTTGAAAAGCGTGTCACCAGTCGCAAGTTCCACCAAAATACAGCCAACAGACCATATATCACAAGGAAATGACCATCCAGTGTCCATAATAATTTCAGGAGCACGGTAATGGCGTGTTGAGACCACTCGAGCGTGTGACTCATCGTCAAAGATGGCAGCACCGAAATCAATTGTGAAAATCTTGGGGTCTTTAAGCACCTTCCTTGAGATAGCCTTAGTTGCAACCAAAGGAGGGCAGAAGGGACGACGAACAAACGAATCGTTCTGAAGTAAGATGTTTTCCGGCTTCAGATCGGTGTGTATTAAATTTAGATCGTGCATGAATGCGACTGAGCGAAGGATTTGCTTTGCAAAAGCCTGGATGTGGGAGCCTGGGAACGGCAAGCACTTGTTGTTCTCCATGAAATCGAAAAGTGACTGCCCAAGCATGTCCGTCACAATGCATATGTGGCCTCTGTAATCAAAGCATTCCCGTAAATGAATGCATTGGTAGATATTCTTAGGATCATGCTTCTTTAGCATGGCAAGAACACGGAGTTCGATCCTTGCAGCACTGCGATACTTCGAGATCGACTTTATTATCTTGATCGCTACAACTGCATGCGACTTCTTGTCGTAAGCCTTTACCACTTTTCCAAAAGTTCCCTGGCCCAGTAGTTTCCGTATCCGGAAACGCCCGTTGGCAAAATTTGAGCCTCTTCTGATGATATAGTATCCATCGCTATCGTCACACGGAGACTCCTCATCCGATGATGACGAAGGCGCATGCCGGCGAGGCCTGGACAACTTTTTGTAGAAGTGAGGCCTCTTGCCATGGCTCAAATTTTCCCGGTAAGTACTTGATGGAGAGCTTCTCTGTGAATAATGTGAATAGTATGGAATGACTGCCGCCTGGACATCCCCAATTTTCTCCCTGATCGATGTGTAGTCTGTAGGGGCTATGTATTCGAGCTTGGTGTACGGAAGTTGCGGCACGGCACCAAGCCGAGCCTCACTTGTGAAAAATCCAGGTCGTATTGAGTCCAACTTGACGTTTGCAGAATGTAAGGATGATCCCGAAGGTGACGGGAAATTGTATGAGGAGGCGGAGGAAATCGGGGAGTTTGGGTTTTCCTTAATGCACATCTCACTAGAACCAGTGGAACCGGACGAAAAGTTCCGCGAGCTGTCAGAAATATGAAGCAAAAGATCGCTGTTGCTGTCCTTTGAGCCAAACACGTCATCCATCTTGCCAAATGCACCCTCGTCATCCTCTTCAACATCCAACAGCTTGTTCATTGCCTGATCTTCGGTTTCATCTTCGTTATTATCATCCTGGTTAGCCTCAGTCAGATCAATCAAGTTGTGTCCGTCCTGATATCCAAACTGTGTCTGCTGATTATTCATATATGCATCGTCCTTCCACGAAAAGCCTGTTTTCCCGTTGCTATTGCTGTCATCGCCTGCCGAAGATTGGCCTGCTCCATTTAGCAAACAAGCCCTTTGGTTTTGTGTCAGTTGATGCTGATCAACCTCATCCTTGAAAATATAATTGTCCGAGTCCGAATCGAGATCGATGACCTCGGGCTGTGTAATTGTCTTGGTGCCCTCATCACTTGTAAAAGAATCAGACATGGAGTCTGCAGCGATCTGCATTGCCATGGAAGTCCCATTTAGGAAATTCACATCCTGCTGCTGAGATTCAAGCCTGCGGCGCTTGTTGCCAAAATCCATCAACTTGATTGCAGACATCATCCTAAAAGCTTAGTGGTGTAGTTATGCTAAACGTAATAAAGGGCGTGCCCGATGTAATTATCTGCACTAATAGGTAAAGCGTGAAAAAAGTCCCTTATAAAAATTGTAGCACTGTCGATGCAGTTTTAAACGGCTGCAGAGCAGAAACCAGACAAATTTTTGCAATATTATGGTGCGATTGAGTATATAATTTATGATGTGCTTAAGTTTTGAATGATCATAGTGAAGGAAGATGTTGTAGGAAGAGCACATAGTTGAAGATGGAGGGTATCGGTATTAATTTATTACGGTGCGAGAAAAGCATCACAAAAAAAAAAAATGGAAATAACGCTGGTAATTTGATTTTGTTGCTAATATTAGGCAATGGTGAAATGTGTGCGGAAAAAAAAATTGAAATTGGAGGAATAAGGAAAATTACCTCTCGGACTTGGGGAGGGGAATACCACGAAACTCTTACTAAGCACTTTTTATTTTTTTTTTTTATTTTTTTTATGATGGTCGGAAGGGTGGGGAGGATATAGAGTATAATAGCATAAAGAGGTTGCTGTAACAACTGTTTATACCAGATAAGCAAGCATGGAGAGAATACGATGAAACCACAATTTGAGTGATTGAAAGCTCATGAAAAATATGGCACATTGCCGAAGATCAATTGGCTCGTAATGAAAAATGTGTTGAATGCTTGCAGTGGAAGTAATTTAATTTAAACTTAGTTCCCAAGGCAAGCCGGGGGGAATATCTATCTCATTTGAGCTTTAAAATTAATTCGGGGCGTTTTTTATTACGATCCCCATGTGAGAACGAGCGGTGCCAAAAAGTAAATAATGGAATTTGTTGAACAAAAAAATATTATGATATGAATTCTCATACAGCGGCAAACAAAAAGTGGAGTTCGTTAAGCATTCTGCTTTTTTAAAATGCGGGATAAGCGGCTTTTTCTCAATATCGCGAAAAAAAATTTTTAAATTAAAACGGCTGACTACCGTAAATTTCCTTTACCCGGTACTTTCCTTGCCCAATTACCCAATAGCTTAACATTGTTGGTGCTGGCTCTTCATCCTCAATCATTATCACCGAACTTGTACATGCCTATCCGAAGATTTCTTCCTGTTTTGCTTTACTTATCACATCCTGCCTGTGAAATTCATCCGATACGAATACTGGGACTGCAGTGTTTTCAAACGGTTACTTTTTTTCAAACATAGTGCATTATTAGTACTGCAGTTTGAGTGGCGCCAGGTATTAGAATTAATTAGGCAGAGGAAAGCAATTGCGATTTTCAAGAGCCTAGACTCGTGCTTTTCCAGAAAATATGTATATTTGGTTGGCATACGAATTTTTCACTCCGATGATTAACATGCTAGGTTTTCCTTTTTCCTTCTTTCAATGCAACTGATCTGTGTGTACTTGATTTCCCGAATCTACAATTTTTTGATAGATACTGCAGGTACATGAACAAGAATTTAAAGAATGGTGGTAGTAGCATTGTCTCCCCGGTCTGAATATATTTATCTACGCAAATCTTCACGTTAGTTTGGTTCGGATATCAGCCATTGCTGAGCCACTTATCTTTCCCAATTGGGATTGAATGGCATTTAATTTCAACGCAGTAAATTCCAAATTCCTCATCCAGATGCTTTATGTGATACGTCTTTGTTCCTTGTTCCAACATGTTTTATAAGTATGTTTTCTGGATTTAGGGTGTAGGTGGAATATGTGAGGCGGCTAATTAAATTGTTTCAGTTTTTTCCGTTCCAGTCTGAGCATCCGCACACCACAACTATGTAGTCGTTCATTTGTTCGCTCACGTATTCAGTGGAAATCAAAATAACATTTTTTTTGCTTTTGAGTTTTCTGCGCCGCCACAGTTTCCCATATCTCGCTTGAGCTCAGCCACCGATTTTTGAACTCCTCTTTTCCAATCCCAATGTACAAAAGTTGTTAAGATCACATTTTCTCTGGGCTCAGTAACATAAATTTGCTGTGTATTCCATCGTCCAACCATCCGTGTCCACGATAAGCGTGTGTACTGTTTATTTGTGGCGATTGGTGGTGATCAATTTGGTGAATTGTGTTGTTCTCCAACTTATATTGAAAATATATTTTCTCTAACCTAGTGATATATCCCGCAGTGTCAATACCTTTTGATGAGTACCATAACAGTTCAAAATACGCAAGCAGTAGCGGCTGCCGCTACTGCAGTTGCAGCTTCAAGCTCTAAAGGTAATGAAGTTTCGGTATCAACCTCCAATTTATCCTTTGATCATACTAATGATGGTACCGTGGTATCATCAGACAGTAGCATGGATACATCGAAGCATGAAAAGAAGTTTGAATGTTCGCAGTGTCACAAAAGATTTACAAGAAAGCAGAACCTCATCTCACACGAGATGATTCACAAAGATTTAAGGCCTTATTTCTGTCCTACATGTGAGCGAGCGTTTAGAAGAAAGCATGATATGCGCCGCCATCAAAAGCTGCATTTGCATAAGAAACCGTTTGTATGCTCAAAGTGTGGTCGTTCTTTCTCCAGAGGAGATGCCTTGCTTCGTCATGAAAAGTCCCAATCTGGTTGTTCACTTCAAAAATTCAAGAAACAGCATCGAATACTTTATACTAAGAGTCCAACTACTCCGGTGAAAACTAACGTCAGACATATATCTTCTCATCCGAGTACCTCGAGTACTCCAGATATGCATAAAGCAGATACGCCTAAAGAAGTTGCTGATGATGTTATTGGTTCGGCAAGAAAAATTGATGTTCGAGGTGACGGAAAACCGGCAGTTAGCAATAAATCTGAAGACTTCGCCAATCCCGTCTCTCTCAAGGAATATGTTGCGAGACTTATAGGGAATCCCGAAAAGTATATCTCGCTTGAGCATAAGAGGGAGGTTCTAGAGATAATAGAAGGTCTAGAAAAGCGGGTAGAGTATTTAGAGCATAAATTTGCCCAGCGTGGAGATTAATAGCTGAAAAAAATGAGAGATGCCGCCTTAGAAACGAAATGAATGCTGCTGTATTTTTAGTTCATGATGTATTTTATTAGGATAGGAATGGTATTCAAGAAAGCCACACAGACCCCTACAAATCTGCTGATTGACCTCAATCTTTTAGTCAATTTCTATTTGATCATATAAATAAGATGCGTATGCGTTTATATACATGTAATATGTTCATAGTATTTCCTTCTAATTTGTGTTTGTGCTGTCAATTATGCCACTCCTAGTCTTTATGCGGTTCAGTTTGCTCTTTGGACTCTTGTGGATCATCCGGCAAACCAAGATTTTTCCACTCAGTTTTATCCATTAAATCGTGTTTCATTCGACAATCAAGATACTCCTTTGCAAGAAGACGGCAGTTTGGTGCATTATCGTTGTGAACAAGCTCAAGACATTTCATGTACTTCTTCATCTGTTCCGTACAGTCTCCGAAATGATCTAATGGGAACGAACCTCTTTGAGGAGGGGTTGTTCTAAGTGGCCCAAGTCCAGCTCCTGCTGCTGATGACATTTGTAGTATAAAATAGTATACGAGAACCCGTAGTAATCAAGAAGTTATGAAGATACATTGAGACATCAAATGCTGGGATTTATTTTCTTACGATTCTTACGCCTAATACTCAAACGGTGTACGGATTTATAATTTGGGGATTTGCACTTCCAGTTTTGGTTCAACGGTAATCTGTGTACACTTTGATTCATTATTTTTGTTTTCATTCGTAAACACTCGATGATATTTGAGATAATAAGGCATATATAGTTATGTACATATAACAAAAAGATACCTTTACTTCTAATAGGGGTTAGGTGCATTCAACAGAGAAGTATCTTCCCTTATAATAGAATTTACGTTCAAAGGATTTATCCAAACTACAATAATACTCCCTATGAAAACTCCAGTATATGAGCATTATAATCTTCTGATCTTATTTATAATTTCTTAAGGTAATACAATGTGTATCATAAATATACAGTAAATATGAAGCAAAAATAAAATGGTGTAGTTAATTCTATAGTAGCTGAGAAGATTAAAAACAATATAGATTAGATCTTTGCTAATATTCATGTCTGCCAAATACCTTTGGGATACACTTCAAACTCACACGTTTCGAACAAAAGCGATGGTGCGATTCATTTATTATAAAAATCGAATATACTGCCTAATGACAAATCTTTTTATCAGTCGTATCATCTTACTCATGTTCCCTTTTTACAATGGCTTTAACATACTACATAATGCGATGTCGTATACCAAGTACCACATATTTAGAGGATCACTCGAAATAAGTAAGCGGATCCACCAAAATTAACATTTAGCGGCTATCCATAAACCTAACGAAGAGGAACATTATAAAAGAAAAAATAAAGGAAAAATAAAGTTCAAAGAAAAGACAATAAGGTTGCCACAACATCCAAATAAAATCCAAACGTTAGAGAAAACATATTAAGGCACAATTGAATAACAATTAAAAGAAAAAAGACGTATGTTTAATACTTCTTATACCGTCGCTAATATATTGCTAACCGCCTTCTCGATATCTTTCACCTTCCTATTCAAAAAGCTGCCAATTGTTTTGTTCAGACGCAAAACTTCTTGATGAAGTTCATTGGCATGCTTTCGGAAAGGGAAGGATTTTATCCTAGAATACGATTCTCTAGCTGTGGGCACAATCTTTTGATCATAAAACTTTCGAAAAGTTTCATTTAATGGTATCAAACGATTTCGGTATATGCTTTCACAACCGGATAATCCCGCATTAATCATCGGAACAATACGGCCATTGTATATCTTCACAGTGCTTGCTTTGGAAGCATTATACAACTTGCTCCAGTTATTAATTAACTGGATCTGAAATTCATGATATCGGTTGTACAAATGTCTAGCTTCTTCCGAGCCATCCTTTTGTATCAAATTCCGCACCTTAGTGTATGATGTAACCGTTTTTTTACCCAATGCTTGCGTACTGCTTACACTCCACGAAACAAATCCCTTAAAAAGTTTCGAGGTTGCAATCTGGAAAAGCTCACGTGATTGCTGAAAAGACGATCCGTAATATTTCCACATTTCCTTTCTTAGAAGCTTATCCACATCAAAACCACAAAACTCTGCATCTTGCTTCAACCCTTGTTCATACCTGTCAAAACATTCACGATAATTATTTGCCTGCGGATGAGTAGAAAAAAAGTCCGCAATGCAGTGGGTAAGCTCATTGTGTAAATTCTCCTGTGTATTGTCACATACCTTCTCATAAAGCACCTTATAATTAGGGTGATCAGCAATGTAGTTTACAGGAAGAGACTTGTTTAAAATACTATTTTTCCACAAGTAATCATCAAACAAATACACTGCTCTTCCTAGAACACAGATGATGGCAAAAATTGCCATAGAAAATGAAATTGCCCGATGTGCCTGCAAGTACTTCCTGACATATATCAGCATCTTCAAAAACTCGCTCACACAATACTCGGAGTTTTCTCTCACAGATTCCCACAAATCAAGTTTCAGTTCTGTTGCACACGTATACTCAGTCACATCAATTTTATTGCGATCAATGGATGCAATAAACGCTCTCTCAGTATAAGCAGAATAAGATGAAACTCCTTCACCCTTTAACGTTTGTATTGAGCCTCTTGGGGTTTCCAAAAGATCATCTGACGAAGGATTAACTCCACGAAAATCACCATTCGAGCTCACTGCTGAAATTTCACCATTAACAAAAGTCTGCGTACCAACATCTTGATCATGTTCCACGTTTGAAACTCCTTCATCACCCACTATAACCGACCATGAATCCTCAGTTGTCGATAATGTTTCGGAAGAAGCATAATGGGATGGATTAGACGATGAACTGTTTGAAAGAATACCAGCATCTGAGTTATCGTCTAAGTCAGAGAAGTGACCTACACCATCTGATGAATCAGATATAGAGGGTGATGAATCTTGCCTTTGAGAATTAGGACTTTGATGAATCTTGACGTCCTTAGAATGCTTTGCCATCTTTATTGTAAATTGACTAAAATAAAACAGGAGGTAATACACTTCAAAAGAATAAGTAGACCACCAATCTGAATAATACACTTTATGATGATGTTATCGGGATGTAATAGTTCCGAAACGAAGAGAACTCATTTATCTGTTGAGTGTGTGCATTCAAATTGAATCATTACCAGATAACTACACTATCACAAAAAAAAAAAAAAAAAAAAAAAAAGGCGACAATGTGCAAGTTTAATTAGAACAATAGTTATTATTAGCCTGGCACTTTAGGTTGTAATTTTATACAATTTATATTCTATTCATTTGTTTCCAAATGAGGTTACAATTTCTGCCTCCATGCAAGAGATAAGAAATTCACAATATATTAAACAGACGCATAGTCTGTTTCCCTTACAGTATTCGTTCTTGGTTTAATTATAAAAGGGTGCAGTTGTATTGGTGAATTTTAGTCCTTATCAATACAAATATAACGCTTACAAAAAAGTAATTCATTTTATTATCCTTTTTCTCTGCAACCTCTTTTAATGCTTGACCAATACTTAAGCATCGAATGTAGTGGGATTCCCCACAAAAAAAAAAAAAATGATTCTCAAAAATATAGACAGAGTTCAAATTATTTTGTTATTTTAATAGGCCCAAATCATTGATTAAAAGCTTTTTCCTATCGCTCATAAAATTTAGACGCCAGATAATGCTACATATTTTCACTTAAACCTCCCCCGCATAATATCAAAATTATTTGTTATAAAGATATACTCAAAACCACCGTCCCAAAATGAACGCCAATAGAATTAACAAGTAATGCTCATACACCACAAAAAAAAGCTAATTGAATTTCCTTATTATTGTAGTTACATCTCAGAACACCTCCTGGATTGCCTCAATATTGCTTGTAGTAAAGTCATTCATACTCTCATGATATTGGCCAACCACTTTAATAAGTTCGACCTTGAACCATTTATGAAACCATACTAATTGTTTTATCACTTCCCTATTTATTTTGCCAATTTCATTCTCTATAATTTCATGCTGCCTCCGTAATTGGTATAAACGAAGCTTTAAGTTGTACATTTTATTTCTGCGTGTTTGATCAGGATTTGTGTCGGTATATTTCTTGAAAACACTGCCGATCTTCTTAAATCCGGGAATTTTTCCGTAAAATGGCTTCTTAGATTTGGCAAAAAGTGCCGTCTGAAGCTCAGCATCGGTTATAGGCGCCTCTAGAGCAATTTGTTTATTGTTCGTGATACTCTTGCCCATTGCTGCACTTGCCTTAGCATCAATTTTTTGTATTTTGACCTCCTGCATTTCAAAAACTTTATATTTCTGTTGAATATCACTCAACTGATGCGAAACCATCTTTCCTTGAATGAATTTTTTCCGATTATACTCCGTTAACTCTTTCACGGTCTTTGCAAAATGCTTCAATTCTACTATCCTGTCAAGAAAGTTTAGACTCATGGATCCAGCCATGGCCTTCAAGAAAATCACCTCTCTTTCATATAATTTGGCAAAATTATCCATGAAATTTGAATCCTGCATCATGGAGAGGGAGTTGTATAAAGAACCAAGATCTGCTAAGTCTGGACATAAAGCTTCAAAGTTCTTCAGTATTCGCTTATTATCCTTTCCGATTTTGTCTAATGAATCCTCATACTTTTGAAACTTTTTCTCAAAGTTGACAATACGCTGGAACTGGGCTTCATCCGCAAGCTCAATAAACCTGCTTATATCTGCGGACGATGGAAGTGGAAGCGTTAGATAAAGTTGATTACTTAAATTTTCCAGGGGATTAAACGGCGATAGTCGATATATAGATGTCTTGAATAAAATATGATTTTCTTTTATTTCAAGGTAATCGTGGAAATTAACCTCCGGGTCCAAAAAGTTGAGGAAGAATTTGCAATCACGTATTTGTTTGTTCTCAAGGCATCGATTCAAAAAAACCGCAAGCATTCTCTTCCGATACTCGATAAGATGTGGCAAACCAGAAAGAAATACAGATGTATTTGGCGAATGGTTTGAAGCTTGCTCAGCACCAATGCCGTCGGCGTCATCCACAGATATCCTATTTTCATTTTCATCCACTGTATGTTTCTTATCTTCACTGTTCTTAGTAACTATTTGTTCATTTCCTTGAAAGATATCATTTTCGCCACCAGCATCAGGATTAAGTAGTTCTTCGCTATTGTTAGGTCCAATTATTCCTAATGATGAACTCGTAGTCTGTGAAATATTCGATGCCAGAGACTGCTTCTCGGGTATTGGAGGTACTATCATTGTAGGATAGCATTTCACAAGGCAACTCCGAAGACTCTCAAACTCACTGTAACGACGCTTTACTATTAAAGGTCCAAGTTTGATCGAATACACAATGAATGGCTGCAATCTGCTATGAACTTCTGTTGATTTTGACGCTCCCGTAATGAAGATTTTAAGATTTTTAGTCTCATCAATGATTTTGCAAATACGCACTGGATGAGATATCTCGACCTTGCTTATAATTGAAGTATGTATATCCAGATCGGAGGTATTTTCAGTATCCGTCTGAGTTAATATATCATCTTTTTGGTCTTTGTCCGCTGCAGGTTTCATTATTAGTAGTAGTATGTCTCGGTTAGGCAACTCGATACCGGAAAAGTAAATGAAATTTGATAAAAGTCCAATCAAACACCAATTGAGTGTTCGCTGCTGTTCACTTAAGAAATTGAAATCCTTTGTATATTCTCAGATTTGCTAAATAACTCTTGGGAATGAATAAAGCATAATTTATCTGTTTGTAACAGTATGTTTAATTGCACATAGGTTCTGTAGATCATTGTGATACAGTAGGTTGATCCACAATTTTTTTAGGGACGTCGATCGACTATAAATAGTCTTTTTTTTTTTTTTCTCCCAGCTCTACCTCGATGCGTCCATGTTAAAAACTATTGCTCAAATACTCCTGTATTGACGTAATCTATCAATTCGGTATTTTTTCTCGACATCAAAATAAACTTCTTTTCAGATCGTTTTGCGCAGTGTCTATGCATAATATACCAAACAATTTCATTAGTATCATCCGAGCGACTCCTTATCACTGGTAGTTGTTTATTCACCATTCTACTAATTTCATTCTTTCACTCTTCTAGATTTTCCACCAAATGGCAGCCGGACCTACCACAGTCTCACTCTCAGAGATTGGAAGATATTTAATGTACACTTTGTTTATTGCAGCCATGCTTATTCTTTTGCTTCCATCCTCAAATGACTTTGCTAAGATTGGTGTTGCATTGTATACAGGAATTTATTCTGTGATTCTTGCCCTTTATTCGATCCCTCTATTTTTCAAGTCGGTAATGATTTCGGAAACATCCGGGACTTCAAATTTTCGAAATGAAGGAGCTCTCTACACAATTCTAAACTTTGTGCCTAACATGATTATAGCAACTGTGAATTTTATATCTAATATTACAGGAAGGATTCTGGCTGCTACTAGACTTAGAAAATCGTCTCAGGTTAATACTCTCGTTGCTTCTTACGGCATGGTCTCTTTAGCAAAAGTGGTCTTATTTGTAAGTTTTGCGCTGATAACTAATGATGATGACAGTTCCGTTCACGTGAAAGCATTTTTAGACTATTTAGCTGTTAATATGATTTTTCACCGTCTTATAATGAATGCCGACGCTTCCATGAAGGGCAGGGGTATTGAACAAATTTCTATTATGGACGGATTAAAAAGTTTCTTCCAAAAGCACACGAGAAACGCCAAATATGAAAGCGCAAGGATGCGATTGAGGAGGACAATTCTTTTTGTTCTGACCCTAATTCTCTCATTCTCATTCATATTTTCCACGTTCCAGATATACTCCAGTACCACTAAAGAGTCCAGCTTACTAAAAGGATTCTTGCCAAAGCTTTTTATCTTAACCGATATCGAATTTTTAAAGACGCTAAGCTTTGAATTCGGTGGCATTGACACAACGTTTATAAATGATTGTGATGACAGCCACTCAAAGGTTTGAAAAGCAGCCCCGATTCGTATAAATGCCATTCCAATGTATTAATAAGTGTATTATTAATGAAAAAAGCGGTTCTGCTCTATTGTAAATTCCAAAGTAACTAACACGATAATTAAATCCTAATTGTACTTGCCGTTGGATTTATGATGATCATGTTTAAACGACGCACCTCCTTCCTAATATTATTCGGTGGCCACACTCAGTCTCTGATGACTTTTGGGTTGTACACTGGATCTATCACAAGTGTCACACCATCATAAAAGTGAACCTTAATGATCTTGCCGTACTTCTTATTACGTTTCCGTAGCCTTTTTCTCGATCTTTCTTTAAAATCCTTCAAGTTTATTGGGTCGGTAGACTCATCATCGTCTGTATCCACTACTGGTTCCGCACGATGCTGTCTAATTTCTGTCCTGGCCCTTTTCATGCTTTGCTCTTTAATTCTAATATCTTCAAACCTTATAATAAATTTCATCAACTCCTTTACCGTCAGTTTATATTTAATGCACACCTCATTCAGATCTGATGTGTTTTCCACTCTCGTCAGCTCTGGTAGTACCTTGGCCAGATTTTCCAGTTCCTTATTGTCAAGATGCTGCTTCATAATTCGATGATATTGTTCCTTGAGACTCAGTCTGGCCTTTAACTTGACGGATCTTCCGAGTTTTTCCATCGCGTTCATACATTCGTCAAATTCACTCAGAGACTTTGTTCGATCAGCAGCTCCAAACTTTCTCTCTTTCATTTCTTTTCTCCTATGAGCAACATCGTATAGTTTATTGCTCAAGGGATCGACCCACCCCTTTGGTTGCTTTCTCTTTATCCCTGTATTTTGTGTGAGTGGATCACTGGATAAATTAATGTTATTATTGTTGTTGTTATTATTTGATCCGCTATGATTCCTCTCACTCTGAGTTCGTAATGCTTTCCTCCAGTGTTTATTCTTTGAATTAGAAGAAGCGTCTTTCTGTTTTTGAGTTAAATCAACAAGATCAAGCTTGTATGCATCACCAAGTGGTTTACCTACACCGTCTAATTCAGCATTATACAGAAGGGTAGCACCACTCGGTATTGCATCATGATCTGAAGCTATGTTAATAGTGAAATGCTCCGGCACACCGTCTGCCAAGTAATCATCAAAGTTGAATCGGTCATCATTTGATTCTTGGCCATTTTCCACTTTCATGTCATTCTTCCGATCAACTGAATCTGTCTTATAGCCTATTTTGTCGTTCCCCAGAATTTTACCATCTTCCAAATTTAGCTCACGTTTAGAGCTACGTGTTGACCTGAGTTCCATTTCAAGCAGCTCTATTTTCCACTTCAAACCTCCCTGCCTGGAAACAATGTCGCATCAAATCCGTGGCTTTTCCTGGCTCCGTTGTCTGGAAAACTATGAAAACCATATTTCAAAACTGCCGTACCGGCCCATCTCAACTTCAGTCGGGTCGATGAAGCCGATATTGGTGCAGAGAAAAAAACTAAGATGATAAAAATTAAAAATGAAAATAAATAGAAAAAAAAATGGAAAAATTCCACACCTCGAAATTTCGCGTTTATCGAGGTAAAGTTTATTGCGGCTGCTGAAGGCCATCTAAGCCTGTTTAGTAGCTTTTCACTTCTACTCGCTACATATACAGTTATTATTCGAGACGAACTACGCAAGGGGGACAGGTGTCTGGAATCTACGATATTGAAGGAGTATAAATCGTTTAATAAATTGATCTGTTAGATCACTCTGTTTATTGTCAAATTCTGATCCAATGGACTTCACACCGAAAAGTCCCTCTTTCCTTCATAAGGCATCATTTGGGACACCTCCACCCATAAGAAAATTACAGAGTCATGGCTTAGCACACGCATTTTTTGGTCTATTAAGAAGCGTAAGATGGAAGCATCTCTTTGTCCTTTGCATGATGTGGATTTTAACGATCCATTATTTTGAAAGAACAGCTGTGTATTCTGCCTTCAACAAATGCAATTGGCGTAAATGGGAGCAATGGCCCAAAGATTCCGATCCTCATCATTCAATTATCATCGGAGATCCCCAGATTGTTGATGCATTTTCTTACCCTACTAGACCAGGCCCTTTAATGTGGTTAACACGAATACTGGCGGACAATTATCTTCATCGCAACTACGAACTTATGAATAGAGTCTTGAAACAACATTCGACAATCTTTGTGGGTGATTTATTTGACGGCGGACGCGAATGGAAGGATAAAGATTGGTTTCAGGAATTCGATCGATTCAATCGTGTCTTTCCCGAGCAAAAAGATAACAGAGCTTATCAGCAAATTCCGGGCAACCATGATGTTGGCTTTGGAACAGGTATCTCTTATGATGTTTACAAAAGATTTAAAACTTTCTTCGGAGATGCAGACACATATGTGACCCTTGGAAATCATTCAATTATTCTTCTAGATACTGTCTCTCTTTCGGATACCGACAATGACTTGGTGGCCAAATCATCAAGAGAGTTCTTGGAATCTTTCCAAAAGCCTGACCATCCAGCTAAGGAATTTCCTCGAATTGTTATTACGCATGTTCCACTATACAGAAATCCCAAAGATCAAAAATGTGGAAGATACAGAGAATCCAGCAAACTTTTTCCCATTGTTAAGGGAAAGCAGTATCAAACAGTCATCGAGTATAAATACTCAAGGGAAATATTGGATTGGATAAAGCCAAAGTTGATATTGTCTGGAGATGATCATGATTATTGCCATGTAAGACACCCACTTGGTAGATCCGGCCTTGACAAGCAAGACCACATTTACGATGAGAATCACGACTCTGTTGGGCGTGACTTTTCTGATGAGATCACTGTCAAATCAAGTGCGATGACCGGAGGAATCAGATGGCCAGCCATTCAGATGCTCTCTCTTTGGAATCCAGGTGAAGAAGGCGGACTTAATCGGGCAGATTCGGAAATTTGGCAAGAAACAGGTAGTCAGACTGTTCTTCACGATACATTCGAGTCACACCTTTGCTATTTGCCGGATTTCCTGAGACCACTGATATGGTATGGGGTGTTAGCGGTGATATCTTATTTGTCACTTTTTTTCTGCACTGTTCTTCCCCACCAGGCTTCCAAACTTGAGTCTCGTTTATCAAACTTACCAATTTTCAGGCAGAAAAGAGAAATCCTACCACTGTCAGAAAAATTGACCGACGACCAGTTCAAAGCGAAATTTTCCAAGAAACCGATTCTGGTTAATCTTTTGTTAGATTGGCAACTTCCTATTCGTCCAGACTGGAGTTCGTTTGCTATTGATACCGTCATTTTAACGGTATTTATAATTTACACTTTCCATCGCAGCATCACTTCTATATAAGCCGGAAAGTACGCACCGGCGATTAATTTCCCTTCTCAATGTTTATAGATATTATTTGTACTTCCGTATGGGGATCCTGGTCATGTATAAGCAGCAGTCGGGCACTGGTGGCACGTATTGTATTACATTACACACTTACGTGGAAACTACGTAAAGCACAAGTAAGCTGATGGCATGAAAATGTCATATTTGTCTATACGCCACATAAAAAATTTATCTAACAGTGTTTCATTTATTTGGTTGCATCTTTACCCTTCAAAGTTGGAGAAAGAATTGGATCGCGGTCGCAAACGTCTCTGAGCCATCTGTGAATCGATGGATGCTTGGCGAAAAACTCCTTATCAAACAGCTTGTCAAGTCCCCACACAAAGAGATTAACGCAGAAGATATCAGCCAACGTGCACTCAGCACCAGCCAAATATTTAGTTTGCTTAAGCTGATCTTCAAACTCGCTAGCAGTCTTATTCACATTGACCGCAGCTGCCTTTTTCTCTTCCTCAGTAGTGCTATGGAAAAAATAGCCTGCAACGACGCTGACACAATCAGAGTTTGCAAAAGAAATCCATTGCCAGACCTTGGCTTTTTCACGCTCATTGTTTCCGTAGAATTTATATTTGCAACTCTCTGGTTTCAACGAGACAATGTACTGCAAAATGGCCATAGCTTCGTGAAGCTTCCATCCATCCTTGGACTTAAAAGCGGGAGCTTTGTTCAAAGGAAATGCTGCTTTGTACTCTGGGTCATTTCTATCCGAAATCTTGATGTCCAAGTTCAAATACTTGATAAGAGGTGGAAAGAGGGTTGATCTTGGTGAAGGAAGAAGAAGGTAGACTGCTCCGGATTCTGCCATTGTGAAGTTATAATGTATTTGTTATTGTAATATAATGTATATTTCAACTATTAGCATCAATAGTTTACTTTGAAAGACCAAAACGCAATAGAAATGTCCCAACAATGAACGTGGTTTTCGTGAAAGGGAATAACAGACCCTTTTATACCCTCCAAATTTTGTGAATCCTGATTTTCCGTCTCAACTTCATCCTCGAAGAAAGCTCCAGAAATAGATAATAAGCGCTATTTTTTCGAACGAGAACAATGAATTTTTTTCTGAACATTTATCCCTGAAATATACGCACCAAACGGAAATTAATGTTGCAACTATTGTTCTTTCCATTATGTTTTTACCGCGAGTTGAGGTTAACGGCTGCTTAGTAATTGAATATCAATGTTCCTCTTAGTGAGAGAGCGGGGCCAGGGGGGTTGGGGGAGGAAAAAAGATCGTCTTTACTCAGTCGTTGCCGATTAATCGTTTCTCCCTTACTTTCCGCTCATTAACGTAGATAAAAGCAGCATTACGTGTTTTTTTGCCTCACACCACTTCTCCATTCGCCGTGAGATCATTTTGATACGTGTAGTAACTTGTTAACCCAACAAACTATCAAAAGGTTATATGAAAATAATAATGTTGGAGGAGTCAATAAATTAGAAACCAATCAATCAATCATGTTGCGTATTTCAAGATGGCTGTGAGAAAATGAGGGTCGAGCTGTTAACTATGCTTTCGTATCAACAGACGAAAATATCGCGTCTATCGACCTGCATTCCATATTCCATTAGTATCTTCACATTTTTTGATTTTAGGTGTCGTCTATCTGTTGTATTTTCCGAGATCTCCAAGACCAGTTAAACGACTATTTTATATACGTAGCTCGGATAATACATATTTCAGGAGGTGCCGTATAAGATACGACGATTTACACATTGTATCTATACCAGTATCAAAATTTCTGGCTCCATTAATGTACTAGTTTCATGTACAATTCAAAAATTCCAGAATGGTCCTTCAAATCAAATTACCGTTGCCATTACATTATGGTAACAGCGTATATATACCTGATCGGGTTGTGCACAAAATTGCAATAAATTTACATGATTACAGGGATCTCTACAACTTTAGTATTGTCAATAAACAAGTTTATCAACTGATATCTACGGATAGTTCTTTATGGGTGCAATATCTCAAAACTCTCAGGGTGTGGGAGACTAGACCTCAAAATACGCAGATAGAGCTGAAAAATGATAAGATAGCGAGTGGATCGTTTACGTCTGGTGGGGAAAACTCTCTTTTAAGTTTAGATGATGATTCATCCATGGATCCACTGAACTGCTTCGATACTATAGTATCAAGCGAGTTGCTCGCAAGACAACATTTTCTCAAGATATATTCAATAATGCAGCCAATTGTAATATCTCTGTTGGTGAGGAACAATAGGGATGCCAGTGAGCTGGGATTGTTCAAAAAGTATAACACTCCAGAGTTGCAAACTAAACTTTTCAGCAATGTTATTAGATTTTTGCAACTATATGAAGTAGCAGATAGTCGTGACTATGATGCGATTCTCCTCCGTTTGGACACAATGTTAAATCTTTTTGTCAATACAGTCACAAGAGAGATAGGCATTCAATTGGACAAAAGGAATTTCAAAGCAGTGAAAGTGTTAATAGCGGCTCTGGATGCATTGAAGGTGGAAAATCAACAACTCACCGTGGATCCACTGAATTCACTAAGTGAATTCTTTATTTCAAGATATGCAGATGGATTTTCCATATGCACCGATCCGAAAATTGTTGATAGCGTTTTTAAGGAGGCGGATGAGGGTACGGATGGAGCTGTTAATGGTTATAAGCTCAGCTTCGATATGTTGGATAGTATATTCGATCAAAAGATTGCTTTGCTTATGAATGCGGACCTTCAAGAGATTGGAATGGCCTTTGTCGAACCATCTAAGAATAAAGGTGAAATGAATGAGGTGCCAATCGTTCTCAAAGTCATTGAGACTTTCTTGAGCAACTATTTAATCGGCGGATTGATCGATGCAATTGTGAATAAAGCAAAGGAAATTGATGCTAAAGCCGGTGAAAGTACGGAGGAAATTGTCGAGAAGAAAGAGCTAGACGAATTGTTGGATAAATCTAAGGATACAGAAAATGAGCCTGAAGAAACAAAAGAACCTACCCCAATAGTTCAGGATGATGCAAATGTTTGGAATGATGATGCTGGTTTGGTCACGAGTGAAATTAAAGAATTGAAACTTAAAACAGATGATAAAGATGAGACACTACCCGCTCGGAGTACTTCTGATCGATCCGATTCAAGAATCAATATAATGAACATGGGTTCTTTATTTTTTCAATCGGTTCCATATATTCACTACAAACTTATTTCCACACTTCAGAACTTGGAGTACCCTGAAACCATGGTAGAACTTGGCAAAGGGAAGACAGAAAAAATGAATTATATCAATATTGCATGTGGCTTTGTTAACATGTATTATGAGCCATACTTGATAGATTTTTCTGAGCAGCTTCCAATGAAATGTATTGAATCTCTTAAATTCATGATCAAAACTTGGAAATCTAACAAAATGGACGACCGTAAAAAAATGGAGCGTGAAATCATGCGAATGGTAGATGATCCTGGCACTAAGAAGAAGAATTTTGATATGTTTTCGAGTTTTTCCAACATCTTCAATTTTCGGTCAAACAAAAAATTGAAAACCACTAGTGATGGAGAAATAAAGACAAGTGAAGCCACAAAGGAAGAAGGTGATGGTGTAACAAAGATTTCGAAGATGGCAGCAAAACTAAAGATTCTCCAAAGTAATGTCGAAGAGATGAAGTCATTAGTGAATGTTGACTTGACAGTTTTAGCTTTACAACATGTGAAAAACAGTTATGATCTTCTTTTAGGCTTGACCAAATATTCAATGACTTCCGATCTTAAAAGCCAGCTTTATTCGACATGTTCTGACATTTTTATTAACATGCTCGGAGTTCTTATTCATGAGCATATCCAACCGGGATTTAATGAAGCATTGGCAACACTCAGAGATTATAAACCAACAAAATTTGAAGGAAAATTAAACGCCAATTCAGTTGCCGTGGTCCCACTTAATAACTTTGTTGAATTGGTGAAAGTCGGTGACTTTGTGTTGCAAATGGTGACCGTTTTTTATCAGAAAGAATTAGTTGCCAATGGGGTAGTGAAATCCAAATCAGGAAAGTATAAGGATTTTCTATCGATGTCCCCGTGTGAGAAAGAAATTAAAAATTTTGAAACTATTTTGGATACGTATGTGGCTGATGGTCTTAACATCAGTATCGGCGTTATCATAAGTGAAGTGAGCTATACTATTCAGAGTTGTGACGCTAATGAAACAACATATGATATTTCTGCCTCTAATAACTCTGTATATATAAATGATAAGGCCACTGAATGGGTTCTTAGGTCAGTTCAAATCTTAGATACACACTTTTCCATGCTACGAAGTTCAATTGATAAGGCAATTCTTGATGTTTTCAATCAGGAAATAGGAGAACGTTTTGTGGCCATATTTATAAAGTTGTTGACTCAGAGGTTCATCATATCAGTTACTGGTGCAATGCCGTTTATCAGGGATGTGAATTTTCTTTATTCGTTTTTCCAGAGATACAGGGTTAAAGCTACTGTTCAGTACTTTGCAAGTTTCAAAAAGATAAGTCAGCTTTACCTAATAGATTGTTCTGAGAACAACAAGCAGTGCAAAGAGTTGGGAAAATTGATCATCGATATTGGTAGGGACAATGGAATATTTTCACCCGAAGAGGTTTATCGATTTGTATCAAGAAGAAGCGATTGGCTGAAAATCAAGAAGGCAGTGGACAAAATTATGTACGGATTTACTCCAGAGGATTGTATAATTATGTAGCATGTCTTTTGGCGGAAAGGATGTGACTATTAGAGAATATATATCTATATAACTTTAATGCTTTATGAAAGGAAATTACTAGACAGCAACAAGTTTAAATCCTCCTAGTCTGTATCTAGCTGAAGCGAAAGCGATAGTTCCGATGGCCGATGTAACACCACTAAAGATTGCCATGTTTCGATAGTTACCATTGGATCCGGTTAAGGCCATTCCAATCGGAAGAGATATAAGATTTCCAAAAGCGCAAAAGAAATAGCATGTACCATATGCTTTACCATAATTCTGTGGCTCGCTTATTTCCGAAGTGCAAAGTGGTGTCAAAACTAAAGTCGATGCACAGGCAACGCCAAAGAGTCCAGCAAATGTCATAAAGCAGCCATAATAGTTTCCGAATGGAACCCAAAGAACAAAAATAAAACAAGACATAAAAAAAGATGAAACTGTTATAATGTTGAAGTTACCATATTTATCAGCGATGTAGGAAGGTACGTATCTACCAACGACACCAGTAGCATTAACAATGATCAACGCTAGTAATCCGGTTGACTGTGAAAAGTTCTCGCTAATGGCATATGTCGGAATATAGGTAAACACTAAAAGAAGGGAAAACTCGTTTAGAAAAACTCCAAGAACTAAAAAATCATATGTGAGGTCCCTGAGCATAGAGAAGTCAACGGCATCTTGTATTTTATGAGCAGTACTGAGTAATTTCCGTGTAAGAAACATTTTATTGGCTATTTTCCGTGAAAATGACACTTCGCAGATGCCTAATTTCTCCCGCTCTCTTAATCTCTGTGCCTTCAACTCTGTACTGTATTGTGCCACCTCTTTTCTGCGATCATCAATAAGAATGCAGTATATTCCCAAGAGAAGCAGCATGGCAAATGCTAATATTCGAATCGTCCACGTATAGCCAACCTTGTCATAGAGTCCAAGGCATAGCAGTGGCCAGACAATTCCGCCAACCGATGCTCCGGACATCGCGACACCCATCGCAATTCCACGATGTTTATCAAAATAATGTCCTATAACGCTAACATTTGGAGCCATCAATAATGCACATCCCACACCACAGCATATTCCAAATCCAAGTATGAACTCGACCAATGTGCGACAGTTTGCAGTGGCAAACAATCCGCCGACCAGAAGAATACTCCCTATTATGGAAATGGTTTTAGCACCGTATTTGTCAAACAAACGACCAGATATAAGATTACAGCCGAAGGCCACAAAAGAGAATATCGAAAATATCCATGAAATCTCTGTCGCCGTATTTTCCGTTAGAATATATTGCTGTACGCGTGACTCTATTGCACCAGTCGAGTTTATAAGCCCAAAGTTGGACACAAACCCGATCCAGCATGCTAAAACTATTGTATTGGCCTTAAGGCCGCCATCCGGATAGTCCATATGAGGTTTATCATCTTGGTCTATGTCACTATCCGATGTTGCAGAAGCAGAATCCGTGTGAGCTAATTCTTTGAAACTCCCATTTTTAGCGATACCAGTCTCTTTGTCTTGATGACACTGTGATTTTGTTCTTGTTTGAGTTATTTCATCTTCTTCAAGTGAATGTACACTTTCTATATTTGTACTCCGGTCTTCACTCATATTATTTAAACCAATATTTCAAGCATAAGAAAATATACGTATGATGAATTTTATTAGATCTGTAAATCGCGCCGTATATATACCTCAAAAGGGATTATCAGGGAGCAGGAGGGTATGACACATTGTCATCCTGCAGATTCTATCAGATTTTTCTTATCTCCGAACATAAGGGAGGGTGCTTAGAGTCATGGTAAAATTTTCAGCCGTTTCAACTAAAAAAAAAAAAGGATTTTCTTACACCACGCCACATAATTACATTTTTCTTATATATTGGTCATTATTCATGATGTATAAATTCAAGTATAAATAAGAATTTTCCTTATAAATCTAAGTGATTTTCATCTCGTTAAACATGAAGGGAAAATTAGACTGATAATCTTCATTATAATGGCAGTCTAGCGAAGTTAACTTCCGATCGGAATCATAAGAATTGATATTGATTAGTGCGTATTCACCATCACCTTGAAGAGTGCGGCCTCTTTTTTCGTAAGCATAGGAATTATCACTTTCATCCACAGGTAAGGGCGTAGCATTAAATAATGCATCTGAATATGGGCCTATGAGATCAACGTTACGAATAAAATTTTCTGCGTTTCTTCGAAAGACATTTTTGTCCAGAATGCTGTTATCAAAAAGTCTAGACAATTCCTGTCTGTTTCCACGACATGTTCTAAATAAATCAACAGTGTTTTTCAAATCAAACATCAACCCTTGCAGTAATTGAACCTGAAACCAAGAAAAATCACTCATCAAGAGTGCAGTATCGTCCATCGTAAAGCTTGATTGGATCTCCATAAGAAGATCTAGTATTTGCCTAGTATCAGCGTACTCACTTAGGCCGGCAAGCTTCTGGAAAACAAAGCCTAAAAACTCTGTATTGAGCTCCTGCAAATTGTAAGGAGAAAGTGAAAGTTTAATCAAGACAACACTCACAAACTCTAATGCCATTTTCACAAATATTGGAGCCGTAGCAATGTTAATGACCGAAATTAGGTTATATGTGTCGTTACATAGCTCAATGCTGCGTTTATTTTGCTCAATCTTTTCTTGCACACTAGCTCCATTGTCACATAGCCGTAATGTCAGTTCAACTACTGAGAGCATCACTAGGATATTGATATCCGTTTCTTGAGATTTGTATCTTTGAAGCATTTCGCTCCAATTATCCAACTTTCTCTCTAAGTATGTTGTATTTTCATGATATTCGGAAGGCGCCTCGTAATTAAAGGCGATAATTCCTATAATTTCAGAGTGGAGAATCACGATATTTAAAAGTCTTCCCACGTATGAATTGGTTTTCCGCATATTTTCGATAATATAATCTCTTCTGAAATCCCATTCTAACCCCAACTTGAAACCATATATTGTTCCCAGAATATATAGCATGCACCATGTATTGTATATATACTTATCCTTAATTTCTCTATTTTCTATACTTCTGGAAAACTCCTTAGAAAATATTACACTTTTTCCGAGACCTATCTGCACAGATAGATCTTTCGCAAGTTCAAGTTGCTGAAAGATGTATGTATCAAATTCATATGAGGGTTTCACTTGTTCAATCCGCTTGATTGGAAAAGCAGACATTATTATTATGGATTGGATAATTGATAAGTCACGGGGTGTGTGAAGCCAGCACCACCGTGCCAATTCCCCCCTTAGGTAATCATGCTCAATTTTTTTATCCCCTGATACCACATATATGATGGACCAAAACAACAGCTTATTGTTGCTGTAAAGTGTTTTTGCCGAAGTTATTGCGGGCATGATCGGGATACGGGGGAGTAATTTCTCATTAAAAATGTAGAAGAAGCGTTCAATTTCAAGCATTCCGTACGAACAAACACCTTTTATTTGGTATTTCTCTGATTTGTTTACCAGTGACTTATATTCGTTATCACTCGGAGGGGTCACCTGGCCTCTTATTGTAGATTCCATCGAGTTGGTTCTCCCCACAGAATAACTATTGATCCCCATATCATTTGAGCAAGAACAACTATCTGACATTCGGAATGACTTAACTGAGTCCGGGGGTGTCAAGATTTCCTTCGTGACATTACCTTTCTTCCCAAATAATGTTGTATCCTTATTGTAGATGTTTCGATCAGCCTTGCACTTCAGATCGACAAGTCCAGAAACAGCTATATTAGATCGCTGGCACATGTCTCTTAAATATGCATCACGTGCCAACAAAGAATCGACCATATCTTTTAACCCATTAATATCATCCGATATATTTTTGATGATGTTGGACCGTTTTATTGGAATAACTATTTCTAGTTCACACGTGACACCTCGCCGAGCACATGATGAGCAGGGATTTGGGACCGTATCGACATAGTCACACTTTGTTTTGTGCTTTCTACATCTTGCACAACTTCTCAAATGCCGTGGTTTAGCCTGATCAACAAATGTGGGTGGGTTTTTGTTCACAATCCTTGTCGTGACCCTCGGCTGCTTCGCGGCATAGTATCCTCTGATTTTTGATCTTCCTGGCCCACGACCTTTTTTTGGCTTGCCAATTTTCTGGCCTCTATTGTTTTCCATGCGCTGAGTATTTGGTAATAGAGGGACTAATTTTTGGCATGCTGTGATCATGCTGCTGTTCAAATCACTCTGTTTCATTGTGCGATATTGAGCGTATCACACTACACTTTTGTGTAATCTAATCCAATGAATTGTAATCAGATCTAGAAATTACCTTTAAATCAATAGCTAGCCCGCTTATTTGGCCTCAAAATTGTTCAGTTCTCCTCGTTGATGTTTTGGAATAAATCGAAGTTCGAAGAAATTCACCGGCTTTGAGGTTTTGAATTGTACTTTTATCGATTTCTTTAAAAGGAACAAGCCATCGACTGAATGGCGATGGATATGATATATCAATGATCTGGCTTTAGTGTACAAGGAATAAATCGGCTAAGAGTGAATCAAATGCATTTAGACATCCAAAAGATGCAAAGTCCGTAGTTTGGTACTGGAAGGGTGAACTCATTTATATATGTAGTCAAACACACTTACTTACGGATTCATTTTGTAAAATGCCATCCATGGCTTTCCATCAGCTGTCCAATGATTTTAATTTCAAATAGAAGCCCTTTTATTTTTTATTTTTTATTTGTGGAGTCCGGGAACTTTACCGTGTTTAGAGCGGACAACTTTATTTTGCGAGACAATAGAGCCCCCGCAATTGCCCGCTTCATTTCCTATTTTTTTTTTTTTGCTTTAGCCGCTCTTTGTAGCAATTTCCGGAGATGTGCACTTTTCGGTGCCTTTTTCCGGAGGGACTTTTGATTGAAATCTTACAAAACGTTAAGAGTGTCGTCGACTATATTAGTAACTGGTTATCACACTTGAAGCTTTTGCTAGCATAAAAATTATTCAGGAATTCAAGTAACTGAGCGATTGGATCTCAGGAGTAGTTTATGAGATCTGTAATCGTCGCACCTTTGTCATGTCCGCAATCGATTCTTTATTAAAATTGTTAAATTACGGAATGAATATGGATTGTTTCAATACAAACTCTAGTAAATTATTTTCCAGATTGTAAGGAAATCATTAAGGTAGTAAATTTTGTGGAGATACAGGTGCAAGCCGCGTTTGGTTTTATAAGCTAAATTATTGATCATGCATAAATAATAATAGTGCGTACAGGATTTTAATTTAAGAACTCGCTTCTATGGTTAGATTCAAATTTTCTCACCCCGCAAAAGTGGATTCACTTGCTTTTGAATGGGGTGTTTTATCCTATTTGTGTGTAGATCGAGAGTATTAACGGACAAAGTGGATTGTCAAACTTCTTGATTTCGAAACGTCATTTCGGCTGGCCCGATATCCATGGCGATTTCCATTTAATATGTTGCCATCATTCGTAGAACCAAAATGTCCATTACAGAACAAACTTTAAATTTTGGTTAGCATGAATTTAACATCTTTGCTTCAATTTATTTATTTGAATGCATTTCTGACCAATGAAAGCTTAAAGGAATACAATTGTCGGCAATTTTTTTTTCAGAGCAAATGCAAAATTCTTTAGTAGTTTTCGAGAGCTCCAACGGGCATCGTCAAAGTGTCGCACTCCGATATTTCTCACGAATCCGGATTAACCCATACGACAGATGGTTCTTTCGAAATCATTATTTATTTCCTATTGTTAACCTGTCACTTCGAAATGGTCATGGAAATGCCTACTGAAATAACAAATGATTAAAAAGAAACTATATGTATACTTGTTGAGCGTACACACATCTACTTCTAACTACATGTTATGTACGGTTCGGTTTATTTCAATATATTGCAAACAAGCATACAATAAGCTCCATAGGTTTGGACTTGACCTTGGTATCGTAAATATTTGCTCGACAACGAAGAAATACAGTGAGATGACTAATGGCAAACAGCAAATATCCTCTTTTACATAATCAACCGCCCACATGGGCCTCCTTACTCTCCACATGTATACTATCGAGATGTTTTTGTGACTCCAATTTGTCCACAGCATCCCCTTGAACCTCCTTCAGTGTTTTACCTTGAAGAGTGTAATCTTCTGACTCCTCATCAACACCACATCCGCAATCATAATCTTCAAGAATATTACTGCAATCGTATATTGGGTGATGGAGTTTCTCGTTAACCTGATTGTGCACATCACATCCCCAGACAGCGGCATTCTTCCTCGAGTTTAGCTGGGGTGGGAACTTCTTAAGTAGTTTGATAAAATGTCTTGCACAGTCACCACAAGGATAAACCTGGGCAAATGTATAGATGTAAGTTCGAAGATGCGATTTCTGGGCATCTGTAGGCTCGTCAGGATATCTTGCAAGGATTGTGTGAAATAGCTTCCAGGATGCATTGCCTAGTTCTTTCCGTAGAGTTGCATTGCCCATCTTTGGCATAAATGGTGTATCAGTCTGCTCCAATCCTTCCCGCTCTAAATCGATATTGAGCCCTTCAGAAACTTCAGAAATATCTGAATCTGATGGCGTGGTCACTTTTATACCATCGCCTTCTTCGGAAAATGTTCCAAGTGTTTCTCCTGGGTTACTGAACGCAGAACTTGAAAACATGTAAACGAAAGATGTCATGATAATAATTGAGATTATGATTAGCCCTGGTGATCTCGAGAAAATCCTCTGTAGACCACCTGTGCTCCGCGAACCTCGTGCAAGGAACTTCATATTCTCAGAAGCCTTATATTCCTCGGCGATATCTGATTATTTCAAGCTTGTATTCGGCTTGGCTATTAGTCTATTCAGTACTGGTTATTGTGATTGTCGCGTTAATTATTGACAGCTCTGCATGCCGCACGCCTACCGTATTCGCATTCAGGGCAAGAATAAAAAGAGACATGAAAAAAAAAAAAGTTTCTCGTGTTTATTTTTAGTGCGTCTTGTCATTCCATACACCTCTCAGGCGAACCCCAGTCGATCGACCCGCTCCTTTTCATTTCTAATTAACATCTGCATCCCCATAATTTAACGATAGCCAGTGGTCGAAAACTAAACATTCACATCCACCGATTAGCGTTTAAGAAAGGCCTACTGACATAAGAGAATAGAAGCATCCAGCTCGCATACATATAAATAATGGTAAAAGCCAATAATGCTGAAAAAGACGAAGCCTCGAGTGGACCCACCTTCTCATCTCATGATGTTATAAACCATGAGAATCAGCCAAGTCGAAAAGCGATTACGAAGGCGCCAGATGGGCTTTATCCAAAACCGATTGCAAGTTCCTTTAATACATTTCAGATAGACGCTGCTAGGCGTATGCATATGCTAACAATTAACTCAAGAATGCCTCCTAGATTTAAAACGCCTAATTCAAACTCACGGGATACAAAAGATGGTCAATCACGTCATTTCCACGATGAAAAAAGTTCCGAAAGTAGGTCACCGGATAAAAATGAGCAAAGCACAACAGATAAAGACGTTCAAGTTCAAGTACCAGCAATGGGATGTGATGATCAAAATTGTCAGAACCCACGTTGTGCACATTGTGGTGCTGTTATCATACCTGCACCAGCTGCTACATTTCCGTTCAAGGATACACCTTCAATATCCATCAATGACTGGGAGATATATACTGCCAGAAAGCCAATTCTTACGAAAGAAGAAATTGAACATTTTGAAAGCATTCTTGGAGTTCCTGTACCCGAGATGATTTTTGGAAACAACAAAGTCGAGGTTTTGAATAGCAACAAGAATCTCCATATCTGTTTTAATTCTCTTGATGCACTCAGAACTGTCAGTATTGATAATAAGGATATACTAAAGGTCTCCTATGCAGATGAATGGTTCAAAAGTCGGGCTAAGGCTCACCATAACGATGATGATGTGCTAATGGAGATCATCAAACCATATGATTGGACATACACTACTCATTATTTTGGAACCGATCTTACAGTGCCCGAAGGTGGGTTCGTTCATGATGACAGCTACACAATTCCGCATGATAAGCTTACAAAGCATAGTCCCATCTTATTCTTTGACGATATGACACTCTTTGAAGATGAATTGGGTGATAACGGAATATCGACACTTAATATTAAGATAAGAGTGATGCATGACTGTATGCTTGTATTACAAAGATCATTTGTGCGTGTCGACAATGTTCTAGTGCGGATACATGATACCAGACTCTATGTTGATTTTGAAGAAAATTTGGTCGTGCGGGAGTTCAAGCGACAGCAACAAGATTATGACAAGCTGTTAAATCTTGCAGCCGGCCATAGTGATCCCAAAAAGCTTTTAAGAGATATGCAGTGGTGTTCTATGAGGCTTCCTGTTGTGGATGTGCGTAGAGAATATGCAAAACTTTCCTAAAAAAAGAAAAAAAAATAAGACACGTGGAAGGCTCAATGTTGATTATATCATTGTTTATGAGGACTCGAATGTCTGTACTTAATATGATTGTAGTGGTACAATTTGTTAGGTATCCATGTATTTGCGATGTAGGCATATTTTCGGTATTCTTTCTTCGGAATTTTATTATCTTTCATTCTATCACCGGTTTTCTTTTTTTCTTTTTTTTTTTCACGCAGATCAGTTGGGATCACCATTTTCCATTTCAGAAGCATAATGATTTTACCCCAGTTTACTTCAATTCAGTGCATCTTTCTACATTATATCCTTGAGAATCATTGACAACTGCTCACTCTTTCGTTTCTCCGGTATTTTGAAGAAATTTAGTTTTTTGGTTTTGAGATAGGGAAACAGTTGATATATTTTAACGGTATGACACCTACATTCACTAGATTCACACTTGCATATATTTCAAGAAGATTTCTTTCAACAACAGCTTGTCGACTCTCCAAAAAGGTTGCTGTTGTTGGTGCAGGACCATCCGGATTTTATACATCCTTGAATCTACTCAAAGACAATGATCCATCTCTCCAAATAGATATGTTTGAAAGAAATCCTTGCCCCTTCGGATTAGTTCGATATGGAGTGGCACCTGATCACCCAGAGGTCAAAAATTGCCAAGAACGATTTCAAGATACCCGGAAAGATGAGAGATTCAAATATTACGGAAATGTAACTGTTGGGATTGATTTAAAGTTAAAAGAGCTTTATGACAACTATGATATTGTTGTTTATGCATACGGTTCAAATAAAGAAAATAAGCTTGGAATACCTGGAGAGGATGATCACCCTGGTATAATTAATTCTAAGGCATTTGTCGGTTGGTATAATGGCAGTCCTGAATACAAGGACCTTGATCCTCCCTTGGATAAAGTTAAAAGCGTAGTCATTATTGGAAATGGTAATGTTGCAATTGATATTGCGAGAGTTCTCTTGGCACCTATAGAGTCTCATTGGAAGACGACAGACATATCCAGGCATGCGATTGAGCAGTTGGAGAAATCAAAAGTTGAGAAGGTGACTATTGTTGCCCGTAAAGGCTTCCTGGAAAGTAAGTTCACCAATAAGGAGTTCAAAGAACTTTTTGAATTGTATAAGGAAGGTGTCTATTTTGGAGGTTGGCCTAAACAGAAGTTTGTCACACTTCAAGATTTAAAACTTGGGAGAGTGGACAAAAGACGGCTTTCGTTGGTTAATAAGTATAAAGGGTTGTTGGAGAAAGAAAATGCAGGTGGCAAAACCCCAAGAAGAGTCTGGTATTTGGATTACTTGAAAAGCCCAATCGGATTCAAAGTGAACCGTGCTGATCCAGAACTCTTGGAAGAGGTTATTTTCAGAGATAATTCTATAAAGATTGAGCGTATTCCAAATACCCGCAGTTATAGATCTATCATAACTCCTACAGAAGGTTTCAGTTCGATAAATTGTCAATTAGTGATTCCATCAATCGGATATAAATGCAAACCTTTACCCGAATTCAAAAAGCTTGGAATACCGTTCGATGAGAAAAAAGGAGTGATTCCGAATGTAGATGGAAAGGTTATCGGAAGAAACGATTCTTATTGCGTGGGCTGGGTTGCAAATGGTTCAAGGGGAAATATTAACTCGACTGTCATGACAAGCGGTTTACTAGCTGAAATTATACAGGAGCAGCTTAATGCTAAGAACAATAATATAGACAAACCCGGTCGTAAGGTTACGGAAGAGCTATTAGGTAAGAGGAATGTAAATGTTGTCAACTGGGATGATTGGACAACAATCGAGGCTTTCGAGAAAATGAAAGGTAAGGAGTCTGGTAAGCCGATGGAAAAGGTCACCGACTTCAAGGAAATGCTGAATATATGTAAATAAATTTTACGGATCAAACGATCGTTGGTTATCGTGTACATACTTACGTTTCTATAGATTTATTTTTCGAATACAGCATGTTGGCTTATATTTATATATTTCTGAATTTGTATTGGAATTTGTAAATACATACTGGGCCCTTGAGCATGAAGGAATTGCAAAATAACATAAAATGTGAATAATATACCTGGCATCCGCCAACTAATGAAAGTGGATATTCCATCATAGAAAACGGCGCTTATAGGCCTTCCTCTCCCTTCTCATGACGGAACACAAAGTAGTAATTCAATGCATATCCAGAAATCAAAAGAGCCATTGTAACGTGGAACACTGGTTTTCCGGTGTTTCTGTACTTTTCTCTGTATTTGGCAAAAAGTGTCTTTGCCACTGGTGTAGGAGCGTGTCCTCTTGGAAGTTTTGAGTAGAACGAAACAATATTCTGCATTCTTTTAGCAGCCGGATTTGAGCCAAGGTTCTAAATAATTGGTATCACATGTTAGTATAAGTCCACCCAATTTAATATAATGAGAAGAACCGTTTATAGGAAGCTAGTCAAAAAACGATGAAAGTCTCAAAATGTGAATAATGAATACCGCTAATTTGATGTATCGGCCATCCGCCCACGTGTATGGATTTCACTAATACTTTCTATACTTTCCTCAAGGTATCTCAACCAGTCACTTTGTGTTTTAACACATCCATAGAGTTGGTCTGGATATTTTGAAGTGCTTAGTGTTTAAAACTGCAAAGAATATCCTGAAAGGCAACTTACTGCTGGAGAAGCAATCTTTGGTGGAATCAAAGTCGACAAACTTCTTCTAAAAATGAACGACATCCTGCGATATTTAATGTTGCTTGTTCCGTTCAAAAAACAGATAAGAAACTGCACTTGAATACTAGATTGTCAGGTTGTATTCTTGCCGTAGTCAGCAATTGATCAATAATAACCTCACTGCTTTTACTTTTTTTTAGCTTCTTCTCAAGTTACATTTTCAACTTCCAGGCCGCGAATTTAACAATTTTTTTTACTTCTCATTGGACGAGAAAGGGGAAAATAGTAAAAATTGAGAGACAGCGAAGAATCTCAAAAAAAGGTCTGCTTACGTAAGTTTATTTTCTAAGTTGGCTCAGGCTATGACTAAGTTAGGTAAAATTAAACTACTACTTTCCTGTATTTCTGTTAGTGAATGAAACAATGTATTCTCCGATTAAGTGTTTTATCTAACTGGTCACATTTATTTATATATCTTTTTCTAGATGCAATGAATAAATACATAGACAGACAAGATACTTTGGCAGTTTCTTCTGGAAAGGATTTTTGAACAGACTATATGACAGTCATGGGCAAGTTCTATAAAGTCATATTCTTTTTTTATACAGATCATTTTAACCCGTTTTTTCCTTGCCTACTTACTTTGATGTATAGCTATTGCTCAACTTTTTAAAAAAAAAATTATTATTTCAGCACCTCCTTCGAGGGATTTAATTTCTTTCCTCTTTAGGAGTATTCACCCTTGTCTTCTTGATTTGATCATAGTAAGTCATGCGTATCCTACATAATTACTGAATCAATGTGTTCAAATTTTATGCAATATACACATCTTTATGCGTCTATATGAAATGAATTGTTTTAGTACACATGTCCTAAAACAGTGCTATTATTTCCTTTGTCATATTTGAGAAGCTCCATTATTTAAAATTTTCGTCTTCTCCTCTATCTTGTATGCCAATTTCCCTTTCATTCATTGCATTTAGGTCTGTAGCCAACATTCCAAATAAATATAAAGGTCTGGCTATTATTTTATCTTCAGACTATCAAGTATTTTGTTTCAATGTCTTCATGTTCATCCAATATCCCAGATATTGAGAGAGTGATAGAAAACTCCTCCGATCCTATTGGTTTGTTAAAAAATGACTCAAGTGGAACCTTAATTGACCATAAAAAGCAATCTTCAACATTTTTACCTCAAGCCTTGTTAGATAATTCTTCTTACATCCGGTGTCATTCTGATACCGATTGGTCGACATCTGGCAATACTTCTCAAAATGCAGTAATACCAGAAAATGTTGCAGGTGGAACCCCGCCACCTCCATCTTCTAATAGTTTTACTGCTTTTCCTGAATTAAATTCACATGAAATTCCAAGAGATTTTTTGAAACGTTCGACTGATCCATCTTGCTTGCTTCATCGTGATACATCAACAGCGCATTCTGCGTTTTGCTCGTGTGAGAATGGTGCTCTGTTTCAAAGTATTGCAGTAAATCCTGTTGTTTCATCAATTACAGATGGAGGGAATCAAGCTGATTTAAGATATATTCCACCAATGACTGGGCATTCATTAACAACTGAATACAATATTTATAATGAGAGCCTTTCCTCCCAATCACTCCCACTGTCGGAGATCGTATTGGACTTGGACTCAATATATTCACCCTTAACGGAAGAAAGTAAATCCAATAGCATAGGGGCTTCGCAAACTAAAATTTTGAAGCGAAGTCAAGATAACAGCATATTTAATCTGCAAAATGATGATGAATTGGCTATTAAAATTGAACCCATTGCACAAAATACTGTCTCAATAAGTTCCGTTATTCCTTCGCTTACCACAAAGGTGGCTCCACCTAAGCCCGCTCCAACAATTTATCAGTATGCAGGTGGTAAGAATCGTAAGTTTAAGTTTGATATGTTTAGAATCGAGGATATTACATCGTCAAAAGGTAATAATAACCTTCCTGGTATATATGCCGACAAAAATACAAGGAAGAGAAAATTGGAAACTTCAAAAAATAAAGAGAAATCCCTTCACAAAGATCCCGAATATATTAAAGATTATTCTTCGGAATACCCAAAGTTCAAATCTAAAGTCATTTTACCTTTAATGACGAATGAAAGAGAAGGAAAAATTCTTCGGATGTCCAGGCAGAAAGCGATGAGTATTAAAGATGTCCAACAGGTGTTGTGGCTATTCAAATTGCGAAACTTTGATTTAAAGCTAAAATTTCTTGTTTCAATTATTGGTAGGCCATCAAAGCAGAAATTACCTCCTCATGAAAAAGATAATGGATTAATTATAACTGAAAGAACAGATAAGCATTTAAGTATGACAATAAAGACATATGCTGGCGCTGATGATTCGGCAGAAACATTCGATGGATCGATTGTTTCCTGCTTTAAAGATGTCAAACAGTTTCAAATATATTTTAGACAGCCAAATCAGCCGACAACCTATAAGTCAAAAAATAATCTTTTGAAGAATGCAACTAAAAAAAGAAAATTAGAGAAAGGATTGATTCCTATCAAATGCGTCAAGAGACCTTTAAATTCATTTATGCTTTATAGAGCGCTGATGGTCAAAGCAATTATTTTGCTCTCATTTATGGACTCACTTTCGGATTTCTTGTTTGAAAAAACGGGACTGAACTACAAAACGTATGATCCTGAAAAAGAAAAAGTATTTTTGGAGAACTCCGAAATTGCTGTAACAGAGGAATTAAAACAGCAACTAAAATCCCAGTTCAAGGTCAAAAAGTTCAATCACCATTTACTGATACAGATTGTATCCTTGATGTGGGCTAACGAAGATCCAACGATTAAGGAAGAATTTTATCGTGTTGCCGGCATTGAAAAGAAGATACATACTTTATGCTATCCTGAATATAAGTATCGACCAAACCGTAAAAATTGAATGCATCTTTTATTAAGCAAAGAGGATACATAATTTTTGTGAGGTGAGGAGAATGTATGGAAAACTGGGAAATGGTGAGCCGTTAGAAAATTTAAAGTTAGCTAAAATAATTCGAGAGGGTCATAAATTTTAAGATGATAAATATTTATTCATATTAAAGCCAACTTCATTTAAAGGTGGCACTTGAATATATCTTCCTTGTTTGTGCTTTATTTAATCTAGAATAAATTCTTAGTCAAAGTTTAAATACGGCAATTAAATTTTATATTCATCTTCAAGTAAATACTTGGCACGATCCTGCATAGTGTTTCAGAATGCTTTACGGAGCTCCAGATCCATTCGAAGAACTTCTTTACCGAACAGTAAGTAACTTTAAAGAATAGCATAAATGAAATACATAACTAACAAGTATACTCAATTTAGCTCATAAGATCAAAACTTTTCAATCAAATTGTGCGCAATATATACTGCAGAATGAATAACATAAAGCCTCCACGGCCGGTGTCTGATGATCTACCTTTCCACCGACCGCCAAAAGTGCAAAGTAGATTTGAATATAGACCTACGATGATACAGAAAATGAATGCCTTTAGAAAAGTATTCCAGGATGAGTTAAAAAATACTTTCTTGTTCAGGAAATAAGATGTATAGATTTTACAACAATAAGTCAAAGTATATTTATTAAGCGAGTCACTAAAAGTACATAGAAAAAGGAGAAAAAGAAATAAGGTTATTATATTGAAAGCACTCATAACATTTTATCAGAAAAATGTAACGAAGTGCCAAAAAAAAGGCTTCCGGAGTATTAAGAGTTCCATATATTTGGCGTCATCATACGATGGAACTTAGCCTTGGTATTCCTTCACTACTCCGCCAAATTCAGTGGATGGTTTTTTGAATGATTTAGAAGATGCAAGCGTCACATCATCTGGCAACGTGAATATCATCCTATGAGCATTATGAACTGTGAAGTCACCCATCATGACAGTATCATTATATCTGCGAATGGTATAAGGTTCTGGATCATTCTTTAAAACTTTTCTCATGCTCCACGTGACGGCAAACGGTCCAATAGATGTGATTATAGATGATGGTGTGTTCGTTTTGTATTGTAATGTTGAATTGAAGTTAGCTTTGGTAAAGGACATGTTGTTTCCGCACACTTGTCTCAAATAAGCAAGATGCTCCGGTTTTAAAGTGAGCTTCTTAGGCAATGGTTTATCATCCTTGCCGAATGACCTCTCGAATCCCATTTTATAGCGATATTTTCCCTTTTTGATCTTCACGTCAATTAATAGCAAATATGTCTTGCACGTGGCCAATATGAACCTTCCGTCACTGGAAGTTGTCAAGCCAATAAAATCATCACCAAGACCTGGAAGCGAGGTTTTTGCGTTTCTTCCAAGTTCGTCGTACAGCTTAATTTCTCCTCCTTTAGTAGATGCCACAATGTATCCATTGTCCGTCGTAGCTATCTGACTGAAATTCGTCTTCGATTTGTACTGCTTGAAATCAGAATCAACGATTTTATTCTTTGTTCTAGGGTCAACTCTGAAAAGGGACTGTTTTGAAAGTCCCAAGAAAGTCTCCTCATCGCCCATCTCCGCATACTTGTCGTTTGGTGCAAAGTTAACCACCGGAATGCCAACCGAATCTTTCGTCATAGTCCAGTCCTCAACCACCTTACCACGATTAAGATCCATCTTATAAATTGTGTTAGGATCTGCGGTATCCTGAATAATCATAGTGGTATCTCCTTTTTGAAGCATCATACGGTCAAGATTAATCTTTTTGTTTTTTTGCCTAGAGCTAGAAATGCTTTCAATAGCGGTAGAGAAAGTTAACTTCCTATCATCGTTGTCTGTACGGAAAATTCCAAGCTTGTTTCCCCTGGAAATAAAAGCTCTGTCGTCTTTTAATCCTATCTTGAGCCCTTTGTTATGTTCTGCGCTATTTTTATAGCGTGTCTTTTGTTCGTCTTCACTATCACTCTCATTATCTTTCATGTTAACCGTAGAATCGGTCATTTCAACATCATCGTCATCATCACTAACGGCATCTGGCATATCTTCATCGCTAAGAGATACATCCCTAAATGTATCAACCAAATAGTCCTGCTCCGTTTCTTTGATAAGACGCCATTCTCTTTCGTTGTTATGTTGCCACAAAGCTTTCGCAAACATTTTCTGAAATTTATCGTACTCATCCCTGTTAGCAAATCGCATAAGAAATGTGTAACCAGCTTTCTCTGTGAAATAGTTGAAAATAAATGAGAACTGCTCGAATCTGAAGGTTGGATCAAGCTGCTCAATAACGTACGAAACTATTGAGAAATCTTTGCTCTTCGTATCCTCTTCGCTCTGCTTCTTTTTTATCTGCATCAAATAATTCCAATGTCCAATGTCCTCAATAGAAGCTTCCATCCCCTTTTGTTTAGTCTTGAAAGATTGTTTCTTGGCATCATAAACGAACAAATCACATAGCACAGATCCAATTAGCTCACCCTTTACCTGTTCTTCAGTAGCCACTTCTTCGATGGCATCTTGAAATTCATCCTCATCTCCCTCATCTGCCTCATCCTCGTCATCTGCTCCCTGCAAATTACTATGAAGATCCAAAGTAGATGATGCAGTCGATATGGAAGATAGAATATGATCCCCTTCTAATTGTAAATCCTTTTGCTCAACAACAAACTCCTTCAAGGAAGCGGCATGAATATCTGCGCTGGATCTTTTGTATTTTCTTTCGTATTCACACCTATAAACAGCAAATAAGAAATGATCAACCGTGTCTTGGGGAACCGTTGGGTTAATTCTGTATTCATACATGTCACCTGCATCACCTTCTAGGTCTTTCCAACCAAGAATTTCACTTTCGGTATCCTCAAATAAAATGAACTTTAATTGAGCATCAATAAGAAACGACTTCAAAACGGTTGTATCCGATTCAAAAAGTTCGTCCTCTTCATTATTTTCATCATCACCATCACTGATTAAATCCTGCTCAGAAGTGTGGTTCTTTCCAACAACAAGTTGATAATTGAATGGACTGCTGGTTTCTCTTATTGAAAGAATTACATCCTCATAAAGACATTCATTTTCTGACTTCGGAGATGCGGGTGAACGCACAAGAATTAGCTGTCCAGAAGGAATTGAAACGGATGTATCTCCAGAATGTGTTTTATTGCTTAAAAAAAACCTTCTTAAGATATTCATTATAGGTACTTCCTGCGCTATTCAAAAGAAAATCGGTTGAGATATAACTTACTGTCGAAGTAAAGAAGAAGTCAAGAATAAAGAGTACGCTGTACACTTGGTCGAATTGGAATGCGTTTGTTCATTCTTCATGTTGTAAACATATGCTTAAAAAAAATATAATCATAAAAAAAAAGTATCAGTTTCATATCGTCGCTCTTTCCAGAAAAATTATTGTCCTACATATCCTAGAATAAAAGTCTTAAGAGAGTTTTCATTGGTGAATATCCAGGCTCTGTTCTTTACATTTCGAATGATTACTTTAAAGTAGCCGCTATTACTGCTGCACAATATATATGTTTGTACGTCGTTTCGGTACATCTTGTATTGTTTTCTCAAAGAAAAGGCCTACAGTGTGGAAGCTTCCTGATTTGGATAAACTTCCAGGTGGTTTCAGAGGAAAGGTGTATAACCGACGAGACTGGACTGATTATTTAAAAAAAAATACAGATATCATACAGCAAGAGCAGATTAAAGATGGAGGAAGAATGCATTTAAAGCCACCTCCTAAGGGATGGAGGAAAATGGATTTACCACAATATATGAGAAATAAATATGCTTTAAGAGAGAAAGCCATGAAGTTGGATCTTTCCAAAACAAAGAGGCTGAGTAGGACTGCAATGGATGGAATAAAAATGCTACATAAGAAATATCCTAAAGAGCTCACGACGCAAAAGTTATCTGAGTTCTTTAAAATCTCACCTATAAGTATTTCGAAAATCCTCAAATCGAACTGGCAACCAAGTTCTAGTGAAAAGCAGAAGAAGCAGGAGCACTGGGAGAAAAGAGGAGCCAAATTAATAAAAGAGCAAATGCTTGATCAAAAGCTTAATGAGTATTTCAAAGAGAAAGAGGAGGAGTTAAAAATGGAAATACCGTATTTCGTCAAACAAGAACTTTCAAGTTATGTTCATCTCCATGCAAAGGAAAAGCTAGGGAAAATTTTTGATAGCTTGAATGAAATTCGGGAAAAAAGTCAAAGAATTAAAGATGAGGGAAAGGAATCTGAGTTCCAAGGCCGATAAATCGATTTCTTCTATTACATGTGCATTTAAAATATACATATCTAAGTGTATGTACGACGTCATTTATAGACATATGTAATATGACGATATATATGAAACAATTGAGAAAAAAGCCATAGATTCACTGCAGACCCGCTGCTTCTTCCATGGGAAAATTTACTGTGATAATTTTCCTGGCTTCACCATGCGAACTTGCTCAATGAGATTTTGGCATTCAGTTATACCTTTATGAATACTGTCAAGATAGTTACCGTCTTTTCTCTGTGCCCCAGCTTGATCCGCATATAAATTCTGTAACGGAGACCTCCTAAAAAAGTAGTCTCTGGGATGATCTGCATTCACCATTCCCATGTAGTTGTCCAACTGCTTGAGCTGGAACAATAATGGTTGCATTTCAGATGAATCATCTTTATTTCTGAAACTTGATCCGCTATAATAAGTATTCTTCTTCTTATATTCATGCACCTTAAGATATTCGAGAGTTCTCTTCATGTTCGTCATGCTATTAAACAATTTATCGGTTGAATTAAGGCAGCGTGAAGTAAGATCATCTTCATCTAAAGAAAGTTGCTGCTCACTTCCAGAATAACATTTTGAGCTACCCCAATTACCGGGTATAAATGAATAATCTTTCACAAGAAAATCACCCGTACCAACTGATTCGTCTTTGTAAACTCTACCGTTGTAGTTTTCTTCGACGGCTGGGATATGCTTCACGTTTTTTGAAACTTTGGAATAAAGCTTTTTTATTCTTTCAAAGGCAAATTGTAAAAATTCTTGTCTCCTTTCGTACTTTAACGAAAGCAATGGCCTAAGCACAAATATTGATGTCAAATAGATCATGAAAACTGAATAGCTGGTGCCTTTCAAAAGCCTGATAAGATAAACAAGCGTTCTGTGGCCTGCAATAATATCGGATCTTTGGGAATTAGGAATATCGACCTCTGGAAAACTAATAGCTGACATTACCTTAAAAATATGTTGTTATTTACGTCCTCTATTTGCCTGTGCTTTATTAAATGTATAGGAGTATATTATTTACTCTAAGAGAGCAATTGTCAATTTATCTTGCGTTAAGTGACAAAAAAAAAAAATAACGTCTTTCTTTGGCATGTACTTCCTTTAGCAAAAGCCGCGATCCTTGATACCCAATTTTAAATATACATCTACCCACTACAAATCTCCCAGAATTAAAATCCTTCTAAAATAATCAACCCCTGATTATTTACCGGTTAAATAGCAAATAAAAGCCTGACAAAAGATGAACAAGACGCATTGTCAATGTATGCACTCTAGGTTCGATAATATTCTTGTAATCAAGTTGTTCATGACTTTTGGATCATTGTACCTAATCAAAATAAGTAGATTGACGATAAACAAATCGCACTCGTTTTTTCCTCTATCCCTCTTTTCTTCTATTTTTTCTAAACTGTTTTCCTCTTTGGAATCATCAATCATGGCATCTGGATCTAACTTGACTGTAATGTTATTCTGTTCCGCTTCTTCTGGATCTTTCACAAAGCCCATCAAACTCTCATCAAAAGATGAGCCCGTATGGGTACCCGTTATATTTTCTTTACTATCAGAAGCTGTTTCTTCCTCAAGCTTCGTAGAAGCACTATTTGTAATTGTTAAACTATTTGAAGGCACCCTATCGTAAGCAATATCCAAGTTTCTTTTTTCGTTAAAGTAGTTTAAATGGTTCACCCATGATTTCAATGGTGTGCATGTTTTAAAGGAGGAATAGTAAACCATCAAAGAAGCAATTAGTTCATAGTCAAGCGCCTCCGCCAATCTATTGTTAACGTGGGAATTTCCTCCATCCTTTGTAGATGTGGAAAGAATGAATGTGAGTTCATCATAAAACATATCTAATCGCTCTCCAATAGAATCAGCAATCATGTAGACTTCAGGGAGTTCAAACTTAGCTGGTTTACCTTCTAAAATATATGTTATAAGTCCGCTTAAGTCGGTGCTATCCGGATCTGGCTTTTTTAGTTGTTTAAGATAGTTCTCCACCTGTGGTAGACCACTCAAATTTTCAAGTGCGGTAAACACCACATCATTAACATTCTCCATCACCATTGAGTGTAATATTCGAGCTTCATCGTTCATTTCACCTGGTTTACTCAATTTCTCAAGAATCTTGGTGAGGGTGATAATTGAATTTTGTCCTTCTTTCTCCCAGCTGGCATTCACCAAGTATCTGAAAATAGTTGTAAGGTTGTTAATCAAAAAAGGTTGATAAAAATACTCCAATCCACCAATCAAAGAATCTTCATCGATCAAACAGGAGCTGTATGCCATTATTGCCTCTTCCAATATTCTGGGCATTATAAAATGATAATCACGTAAGCTGCACATTTTAATAAGATCGTCCGATATTCCATCTGTGTTATCGCTGTTAAACAATGAACTGATCCATTTGTTCATGATTTTATTTAGTTCCGAGGAAGGATCCTGAAGCTTTTCCAAATAGTCATTTGAATTGATAGTACTGGCATTATTCAATAATTGCAGAGTAATATCATTCTTCTCAAATTTCCAAAGATTCATGTTGTACCTGTAGACCGCATACTGAACAAATATTAGAACAGTTCCTAAATCGGTGAAAAATTCCTGGGCGTTTGAAGCATCGTCGCTACCCAAATCAAGATCCATGAAATCCTCATTATTTTCTCTCATGAACTGGTCGCTTTTTGTTTCTGTTCCAGGTCTAGTATCAACAAGTTGGTCTAAATACGACAAAAGCTTTTGAATGAAGTCATATGGTGATCTCTCCAAAAGAACGTAATCCAGTACTGATTTCTCGGATGCCAAAGATATAAGAATCCTCCTCAGTCTAAGATTATCTTTTTCTGTAATAAAAGTACGTATTGAGTCTAGTATCAACTTTGAAACCGTTTGCATGTACAAAATAGATTGGCTCACTGTCTTCATAAAGTTCAATGCCCCAGACTCTTCAATAGAAGAGAACTCGGGATTACTTTTGTGAAAAATATTGTTATAAGTAGCCACCACCTCCTCTGTCTTTATATTTTTCATAGCTAAAGTACTGGGTGCATTCGTAACAATTCTCTGAAGATGCTCAGGCTTTACCAAATCAAGTGTGATCAAATTCTTTAAAAATTTGATGAACACCTGCCTATTCTGATCAACATTAGAAGCATCTGCAATGTTTTGCAGTGTAGTTGCTAATTTAGCCTGACTTATCTTTAATAGTTTCATTACCAGAGGTAATTTGTTGGTGATAGCGTTGATCCAAACATCTCTGGTCCTCTTCGTCGATAAAAGTAAGCAATCAAACATTGACGTAGTAAATTCATAGGCAATTGATGTATTCGTAGCTGCAGTTGTGACACTAGACAAGTTAAGTACACGTTTGAATACCCGAATAAGTTTCTCGTTAACAGGAGAATACTTCACAATAAATTGTTGTGAAAGCCATAAAATCTTTCTCATCTTCAAAAGTTTTGCAGATTCCAACGATCCCTGTCTACCATTTTGAGAGACAGTTAGTGTGTTATAACCCTTCTTGACCGCTGATAAGTTATAGTCGCTGAAAGATGCATTCAAGTACTCATAGGAAGAATTAAAGCCGTTTTTTTTCAAATATTCCAGATAGTTCAAAATGTCCTGAGTGAATTGTGGGAATATCTTTGACCCACTACTAAGAATATTTGCCACAAATTTTGTTAGCATTAGAATGAATTTGGCATCATTATCTAATGAACTCTGAAATTTGGGAAACGATTCAAGGAAAGATCCAAGGGCTTTAAGAAATTCTTCGTGACAACCAAGGCTTTTCCAAGGAAATTCATCCGATATTTGATTGAAATATACCAGGATAGCCGTTTGATCTTCTTGCTTTAATTTGGCTAAATATGTTGAAAAAAAGTTGACAAGATCTTCGAACGTGTTGTCTAGGTCATTGGTTACAAGAACCTCAAATATATACTTTAATTGTAATGCTGATGAAGAGCAATCTTGGAAAAGAGGCAATAAGTCAATTTTAGCATCATTTGAGCCTGAAAGTGTTTTAAATTTGTATTCCCTGTAAAGTTTACCAAATGTCAAAGGGTGGAACTTCTTCCTCAAACTGATCAAAACAAGGCGATCCAATTGAGGTTGACCCAATGTAGTCGTAGTCTCTGACATTGTGCTTTTATACCTTATATAAGGCAATTGCAACTGATTACAGTTTAATCCTGATGTAACACGATTGTTGCAACCTTCAAGTTAGTGTGTGTACCTGTATCCTTAAAAATTAATTGTATATAATTTAACTTGGAGTTTGAATGAGTTTATTCTGATGCCTCTAAAAAAAAAGTTGAATGAAAGTGTGCGAAAAAAATTTACGTACACGGATTTCTCCTGTTAACAAATTAATTATAATATAGTATGTACATGTGTGAGCGAATAAATTACATATTTCGAAATCATCGTTGTTACCGTATTAATTAACCCGGGAACATTACTTCACCCCAGGATCCAAACCAGTATTCTAGAACGGCGTCCCTTACCGTACGGCTAGGAACAGAAAACGCTTCTAATGGTATCTCAATACCCTCAGATTGCACCTTGCAAAGTTCTGCTGTCTCCTTATCTCCCTCCTTGGAATACATTGTTGCCAAATTCTTGAATCCAATTCGTGCTATTTTAGCACAATTGTAATTTCCATGTGAGTATAGCATAGATTTCTGGGCCGAACTTCTTGCAAGATCAATGGCCTGATTATAATGTTTTCCATACCAAAGGATCTCGCTAATCTCCATTTGAATTAATGGTATCTTTTCAAATTTAAGTTCCATTAACCTTCTTTCATCTTTTGAGTGAACCGCCTGCTTCCTTCCAAATAACGCTTCTGAGTCATATTTTTTGTCGAGCACAGATAGCTCGCATTCAAGCGATCTCAATGTGGATGTTAGCATTTGCAATGCTATATTGATATAATTTGGTCTTCTTGAATCTGTGAAAAAAGAGCACAAATCTAGAATGGAATTTAGCATATTGTTTCCAAGAGTCTGGTCTTCTGGAATTTCAGTGACATCCTTTATTATCGATTTCGTGTTTTGGCTTGTAAACTCGTGTTTCTCCAAAAGCTCCAAAGCATTAAAAAGACACGTCCGTATCTCATCGAAATTCACATTGTTGTATTCCATAATATCCGCCTTTGTTCTTAGAGCCTTGTTCTTCAACTTGTATGATCCAACTTCTTCGTGGGCAACCTTCTCATAGTGATTAATTATCCCGAAACAAATATCTACTGTGTGCTCGACTAATCTGCTTTGCTTGCTTGGAAGAGTTAATGCGTATCTTAAGGCAAGATCACAATACATTGAAATGTAGTCCAAGTCATTTCTCTCGAAATACCATTTATCAAGTTGGTCCGTAGACATTATTATGTTGTCAATGTTATATTTATAATTAGCATCCTCCTCCAATTTTTGCTTGTTCTTTGGGTCTTCCTCAGTGTCATAATTCTTCAACCCGTTTTTTTGGGCAAGCATTCGTAAGCATCTCAAGTAGTTTTCGTTCGCCTTTTGATCGTTTATGGTAATCATTTCCTCCACCACTCCATGCTTGTATACACTATTAATCATAAACCCGAATTTGCTGGATGTAGCCTGTAATCTCTCCAAATATATATTTGTCAAAATTGCCATCATTATATTAAATAGGAAATTGATTATAATGAATAGAAATAAAAACAAAAGAAGACGATATTTCCATTCATTGTCCCCAGAGTCTTGAAGCATCTGTTTGAATATCCTAAGATTTGTACCGACCCTCCAGAATGCTGCTCCTCTGACCTGCCCTTTCCAAAACTGGTTTAGTCTTCTGCGGCGAAAGTTCAAATCAACATTTAATACGTTATGCTCAGTTAATCTTTTTGGAAAATTTGTTGTTTGCAAAAATGGAACCATTTGATGCAGCAGTTTTCTTTGATTTATTGCTGATCCCGACCAAAAGAATGCGTTTCGGGAAGCATAGTGAGGTTTTAGATGTAGCAGAAGAGGCTCTCCGGGCTGTATTCGAGGAATGTTTCGGATCCCAATAAATCTCAGACCTAATATAGGCCTAATCTGTAACATCTTTTGCCAAATATAGCTTGTGGATCCGACTTTAAAATTTGGTTTAAAGCCTTCTTTGGTGTTGATAAAAAAGATTGTACGCAAAAAAAGGTGGTGAACGAACGAACTCGACATTAACGATAATCCATCGATATTTCGCGCTTACGTCACGTTTTTTATTCATCTATAGTAATCGTATCGAGTAGAACGAGGAATATCGAGTACATATTTCGACGATATCTCATGAGTTAACTGAATTTTTTTTCAAGATTATTAAAGGTTAGTAATTAAATATATAATGCCTGTTTCGTTTGTAAATAAGTTGGTATGTGGGAGAGATAGCACAAATTTTATTAGATTGTGATTAGCATCGTGATTCGAGGCTTGAACTTTTTCTTTACGATTTCATCTTTTTATAACATTCATCAATCGCATAATCCCAAAATATTGATTATCCCACTTATTTAACATGTAATTGTATATATAAATGAACGAAATGTCATAATTGAGACAAATCCCGACAGGAGTGGGAAGCATACAAGAATGAATAATTCACAAAAAAAAAAAAGATTTCTGGGATTTTTGTTCAACCGTTTCACAAATAGCGCGACTGGGTGCACGAAATAATTCATAGCTTCACATAAAGCAATATATGGTTGCAAAATGTTGAAATCTAGCCCAATCATTTACCGGGCGAGGCATCTATCTGACCGGCATTTTTACGACTATATTTGGTATCACGAAACTGACTCGTTTCTTCGTACTACGTATGCAAAATCAAAAATACGCATACTAAGACATTGATCCCGACCTGAATTTTTAGAGATATCCATCCTGTCTTACGTATATAGTTCGAAAAAAAAAGTTCTTTACGACTAAACAATAATATGGGGATAGTTTCCAGTAATATTGTGTTTGTTTCATTTTATCAAAAAAGATGTCAGAGCATATCACATAGTTGGGCCATGTGGAATGTTCATTTGAGACCTCTGAACAAAAAGAGTAAGTATATTTGCATGTGAAAGTAATTATAATGAAAAGTTATTTATTACTAAAGGATCATGTCCTGTCCAAAAATCTTCGAGATCCTAATTCTGAAATGCTCAGTGTGTGCAATCTCTTGGGGCACGTTTTATTCATTTATTATTCTTAGCTATTTTTTTTTTTTTTTGTGTCCTTATCTCAGTTCTCCTGATTACTATTTTTATCTTTTTTTTGTATATTTTTTATTC
>ERZ746981.141-NODE-141-length-57996-cov-267.498299_pt1 | contig 57996 bp, 50 predicted proteins | sample MGYA00374948_ERZ746981 | MGnify/ENA primary metagenome ERZ746981 (study PRJEB28757, sample SAMN06711160) | food metagenome | host: microorganism | place: China:Harbin | collected 2017-01-30 | study: EMG produced TPA metagenomics assembly of the Analysis of...
ACCAGTGCGCAGCTCAATTCCATTCAGGATGCGGGTCGCGCACATGCCCTGACACTGGGGGTGTCGATCGGTGGGGCTATGGATGGCATGGCCCTGGCGGCAGGTAACATACTGGTGGGCAATGCACGCGACGCAGCGGGGATCGAAGTCGTGTTCTATCCCTTCCGCCTGCGTTTCGAGACCGACAGCATCTGTGCCGTGACCGGGGCTGACTGTAACGCGATGTTGGATGGCAGGCCTGTTCCCCCATGGTGGGCGGTGCGTGTCAGGGCAGGGCAGGTGCTGGCGTTGAACGCCCCACGCAGCGGATGCCGGGCCTATGTCACGATGGCGGGTGGCCTGGATGTGCCGTGCGTGCTGGGCGCGCGGGCAACCGATATGAAAGGGGGCTTTGGCGGCCTTGATGGGCGTGGACTGAAGCGGGGCGACAGGATCGCAACCTTTCCCGCGGGACGGACCGGGGCGGCACTGCCTGCCGGTGGTATTGGGGCCTGTCCAGGCTGCACGCTCCTGCCGCAGCAGGACAGCGTGACGGTCCGGTTCCTGCCCGCCGCGGAATATGATGAATTCCAGCTCCAGTCCCGTGAACGGTTCGTGAGTGAGGACTGGACCCTCTCCAGCAGCGCCAATCGCATGGGCTACCGGCTGGAAGGGGCGCAGTTGCATATGCACAGGCCACTCAGCCTGTTTTCACACGGCATCGTGCCGGGCACCATACAGGTGCCCCCTAGTGGTCAGCCTATCGTGCAGATGCTGGATGCCAATACCTGTGGAGGATACCCCAAGATCGGCACGGTCATCGAGGCAGACCTGCACCTGCTGGCGCAGCTGTCCATACATGGGCATGTCCGCTTTGAGCAGGTACGGCGCGACACGGCAATCGCGGCCCTGCGGCAGCAGCGCGTCTTACTGGATCAGCTGGAGCAAGAGGTCGCGGCGTTTTACGTATAAGGAAACCGGGATGAACAGGTTCATAGATATCAATGCTGATCTTGGCGAAAGCTGGGGGCATTACCGGATCGGGGACGATGAGGCGATGCTTTCCATCGTGTCCTCAGCCAACGTCGCCTGCGGATTTCATGGCGGTGATTTCAATACCATGGCCCAGACATTTGCCGAGGCCCGGCGCAAGGGCGTTACGATCGGGGCGCATCCGGGTTTTCCCGACCTGTGGGGTTTCGGGCGACGGGTCATACCGTTTTCCCTACCTGAAATTGAACGGATCGTGGCCTATCAGGTCGGGGCGGCGCGCAGCATGGCGGCTTATGCCGGGCATGAACTTGCCTATGTCAAGACGCACGGCGCGCTGGGTAACCTGACGGAAAAGGATCCCGAGGTCGCTCATGCCATTCTCAATGCGCTGAAGGCTGTCGCTCCGGACCTGCCAGTTATGGCCATAGCGCTGAGCCATCTGGAAACCATAGGGCGTGAGCGCGGCATGACGGTCCTGTCCGAAATCTTTGCCGATCGTGCCTATACGGAAGACGGGCATCTCGTTTCACGCAAGGAAAAGGGTGCTGTCCTGCATGATGCCGATTTTGCCGCCACGCGCGCGGTCAGGATGATACAGGCAGGTGCGATCGAGACGGTTTCCGGCCGCATGTTGCCGACCCGCATCGACAGTATCTGCGTGCATGGTGACAACGCGGAAGCCCTTGAGATCGCGCGCAAGGTCCGCACGCTGTTGGAACAGGCCGGTTTTACGATCCGCCACAGCACGGGCGCGCAGGGATAGGTCTGCTATCATATGCAAGGATGGATATGTGAATACCGCACTGATTGAAGCCCTGATGGCGCGCATGTGCGCCGAGGGCGTAATCGAGCTTGATTACAGCTGCAATGGGGAACGCATCCGGCTGGTACGTGAAAGCAGGCCGACTGAAGCACCGTCCCTGCCGCCTGCGTCTGCCGCGCCCGCCCCTATGGTGGATGAAGGCACGCCGTCCGATGACATGGCGTGCCCGACCCAAATTGAAATCAGGGCCCAGATGGCGGGGCAGTTCTATACCAGCCCCAGCCCGGGAGAAGCATCTTTTGTGACAGTGGGTGATGAGGTGGCTGAAGGGGCACCATTGTACATTCTGGAAGTGATGAAAATGCTGAACCGGATTGAGACGGAATTCCCCTGCCGGATCGTCGCGGTTTTATGTGAAAACGGGGCGGGAGTGGAGATTGGCACGCCCCTGTTCCGGGTGGAGCGGACGGACCATGCGTAAGGTCGAAACGGTCCTGATCGCCAACAGGGGTGAGATTGCCCTGCGCGTGGTGCGGGCATGCCGGGAATTGGGTCTGCACACGGTGGGTATCTATTCCGGGGTTGATGCCAGCCTGCGCCACCTGTCCCTATGTGACCGCACGATCTGCATCGGTCCGGCACCGGCCGCGCAAAGCTATCTGGACGGAGATCTGGTACTGCGGGCCGCCCGGTTGACACAGGCCGACGCCATTCACCCAGGTTACGGCTTCCTGTCGGAAAATCCGGCCTTCGCCAATGCGGTGGAAAAAGCCGGCCTGGTGTTGATTGGGCCTGCCGCCACCATCATGCAGCGTATGGGCGACAAGATCGAGGCCAAGCGCATGATGATTGCAGCTGGCATGCCCTGCCTGCCGGGGTCCGATGGTGCGCTGCCAGACGATATGGATCAGACCCGTGCCCTGTGCGCGCGGATCGGTTATCCCCTTATTGTCAAGGCCGCAGGCGGCGGCGGCGGACGTGGCATGCGGATCGTGCCGGTGGCTGCGGAACTGGAACAGGCCGTTCAGACCGCGCGGGAGGAAGCCATCCGCGCCTTTGGTAATGGTGCGCTTTATGCCGAACGCTTCCTGACCCATCCACGCCATGTGGAAATACAGGTCATGGCCGACCGGCATGGTCATGCCGTCTGGATGGGTGATCGTGACTGCTCCGTGCAGCGCCGCCACCAGAAGGTGATCGAGGAAGCGCCCGCCCATGGTATTGCACGTGACGAAATCACGCGCCTCGGTGCGCTCTGTGCGGCGACCTGCCTGCAGATCGGGTATGTGGGGGCAGGCACGTTCGAGTTCCTGTACGAAGACGGCGCTTTCTATTTCATTGAAATGAATACGCGTATTCAGGTCGAGCACCCGGTGACCGAGATGGTCACCGGCATCGACATCGTGCGTGAGCAGATCCGTGTCGCAATGGGCGAGCCCCTTTCCTTTACACAGGTTGATGTGCGGTGCGATGGCCATGCCATTGAATGCCGCATCAACGCGGAAAATCCCGATACTTTCATGCCATGCCCCGGCAGGGTTACGCGTTGGCTCCCTCCTGGTGGGGAAGGTGTTCGCGTCGATACCCACTTGTATGACGGCTATGTGGTGCCAGGTAACTATGATTCCCTGATTGCCAAGCTCATCGTGCGTGGACGTTCACGTCAGGAGGCAATCAGCAAAATGCGTGCGGCACTGGGGGAAACCGGAATCGAAGGCATTCCTACGACCATTCCCCTTCATCTGCGTCTAATGCAGGATGAGCGCTTCCGGGCAGGAGACATATCTGTTCATTATCTGGAAGAATGCGGTCTCATTCGCAAAAAGGGTGGCCATCATGACGCGGTGTAAGGATATGCCGATGGGTATCGTGTGGGACATGGTTGCGCGCATGCGCCGCCATGGTATCCAGGAACTGGACGTGCATGATGATACAATGGAACTGCGGCTGCGTCTTGACCCGGCGGCCATGACTGCGGCCGGGACATCATCCGGTCGCATATCGCCGGTACTATCGACGGCCCCCTCTTCCGCCACGATGATCCATAGTCCCTGCATGGGACGTGCCCTGCTGGCCCATCCGTTACGCAGTTCGCCAGAGGTTGAACCCGGTCAGAACGTGGAAGAAGGGGATATTGTTGCCTTCGTCGGTGTCGATCACATCCTGTATCCTGTCCTGGCGCCGTGTGCAGGATGTATAGGAGAAATCAAGGTCACGCAGGGAATGGTAATAGGCTATCATCAACCGCTTATGCTTATTGAAAGAGGCATAAATATTTCATAGCTTATTATTTTTGTTATATATGAATAATACATTTATTTTTTAAATTTTATTGTCGAGGGGAAGGGGGGTAAATGGCCGATGCGGGCATCAGAACAGATGCGGGTTTCTGTAAACCATTCTTGCCCCATGCATGAAGCTTGCTGCGCGTGGACGGCTATTGTGCTGAGGCGAGCTTCCCGGGCATATGTCTCGCGGTGAACTGTTAAATTCCGAATGTTATGAAGTATTACTGCATGGAATTATCTCATATGTTATTATATGACGCATATAATAAAAATAAGGCAATTATAAATTGCATCCTGCGTGATCGGGAAGGCTGACCGCGCAAAGTGGTTCAGCTCTGTTCGGCAGGACGCAATGTAATCAGGATCTCCAGCAGATTGTCGATCAGTCGTCGCCGGGGCGTGTGGCGTTGAAATAGAAAACCAATTTCCCGGCAGGGAACGGGGGCAGGCAATGATATCTTTTTCAGTTGCACGCCGTCAGGCCACGGTAATGCCCAGTCAGGCACAAGCGATACGCCCGTGCCCTGATTGACAATGCTGACGATGGCATCAAGGGAATCCAGCTCGAGGCGTTCATGTGGCCAGATACCGTTGCGCCGGAGATATTCATTTGCCAGACGCCCCCCCCACTGATTGCGGTCATAGCGGATAAAGGGATAATCACGAAGGATTTCGTGCGGGTCAGTTTCCTGAACATTTTCCGATGTGATGACGACCAGTGGTTCGGAACGCAGTGTCTGCCATATACAGGTGCTCGGAATATCAAATGGTGGTTTTACAATGAATGCAGCATCAATAAAGCCATCCATTACCGCATTATGGAGGGCAGAGGACGAACCCGGTGTAATATGCAGTTCAATACCGGGGAAAGATTCAAAAAAGAGTTTCAGATATGGCGGAAGCAGTCCGTTTGCAGCACTGGATATGGCCCCCAGGTTCAGCTTTCCGATAGGGGTTGTGCTTGTTGCAATCGTACATAGGTCCTGCACGCTGGCAATAATGGCACGGCTCTGTTCCAGAATGGCCAGTCCGTTTTCGGTTGGCTGAACGCTGCGGCCGTCGCGTTGTACCAGATTGCAGCCGATTTCCTGCTCCAGTGTATGTATTCTCTGCGCTACGGTTGCGGGTGTCAGGCCCAGCTGCCGGGCTGCAGCCGCGATGGACCCCTGTTCAACGACAATCAGGAAACTTTCGAGGAAGCGTGTATCCATGGGTGATTACTCTAATCTCGAACTTGAAAAACCAGATGACATGCGGGTCTGTCTGATATGGAAACAATGATGTGAGAATGTATATTGGACACGATGGTCGTGAAACGAGAGGAATGTCGGCCGGTCTTAAGATTTTTTGGGTTGCAGGAGCGGGACGATCTGCCGCAGAAGGTTAGCATGCGTCGAAGCATGCAACCACAATATGCCAATATGACGTTGCAGCAGTGTGTCAGACAGCGGAATCTTGCGGATTTTCAATCCTTCTGGCCACGGTTTCTGCCAGTCGGGGACAAGGGAAACCCCCACTTTCTGGCTGACCATCAGGGCTATGGCCTCAAGTGAATCAAGTTCCAGCTGCTGTGTCGGAAATATCCGGCTTTCACGCAGGTAGGCATCTGCTATCCGCCCCCCCCACTGGGTGCGGTCATAGCGAAGAAACATGTTCTGCTTCAGTATTTTTATTGGATCCGTTTCGGTACAGTCTTCGGAAACCAGAACGGTCAGTGGTTCCGACAGGACCCGTTTCCAGCCACAGGTCTTGGGAATGGAGAAAGGCGGCTCGACAATGATTGCCCCGTCCAGTTGTCCTTCAACTACATCATGATACAGCTTGATTGACTGGCCCGGCGTTACATGCAGATCTATTTTTGGATAATCAATCAGGAATTTCCGTAGCATGAAGGGCAGGATGCCGGTCAGGGCTGTTGAAATCGCGCCAAGCTTCAACTCCCCCGCAAACTCGTTACGGATGGCCAGTGCTTTCAGATCCTCCACCCCGCGGATCAGCAGTCGGCTTTTTTCAATAATCCCCAGCCCTGCAGCCGTCGGTGTTACGCTGCGTCCGGCGCGTACCAGAAGCGGTTGTCTGATCTCGTCTTCCAGCGCCTTGATACGCTGGGCGACTGCCGCAGGCGTCAGGCCAAGGTGACGGGCGGCATCAGCTATGGAACCCCGTTCCACAATGGCGATAAAGCTTTCCAGAAAACGTGTGTCCACAGGAAATTCCTTTCTTTCCGCGGTGGCGTCAGTTCCTGACCTGCGCCTGGTCTGGTGGGTGGGTATCGTCAGGGATCGGACTGACATAGGGGCATTCACGAAGACGCTGCGTGTGATCCGCACGGGCCTGTTCCAGCACCTGAGGCGACAGGAACAGGCGGGACGCGGTCATTGCCATGACTCTGGCGACATGGATCATGCCACGATGTGCCACAGCGGATTTGCCCTGTGCCGTCATCTGCCATGAATGCAGTGGAGTACCGATGGCGCATGTAGCACCCAGCGCCTGAACGGTTGGAACGGTCCAGCTGACATCCCCCACATCCGTTGAACCCAGGGTGAACGTGCTGGCCGGCGGCAGGATGAAATCGGTCAAGGCGATGTCGCGTGGTTTCTGACCGATCTGTCCAAAAGCGGCAGTCACGTCATCAGGTGACAGGGTCGCCTGAAACTGCCGGGCAAAGGTCTGTTCCCGTGTATCAAAGTCAGGGGGACCAAGCTGTTCGAAACTGTCCTGCATGATCTGTTCCAGTGGTGGGCAGGCGAGCAGGTTGGCAACCCCGCCGGTGACCTGGCTATTGACAGTCGTGCCCGTCATCAGCGCCGCACCCTGTGCGACCTGCCTTACCCGTTCGACGAGCGGGAACAGGTCAGCCAGTTCTTCCGTGCGAATGGAATAGCGCACCACGGCTTCGGACTGGACCACATTCGGGGCGGTGCCACCAGCATTGATATAGGCATAATGAATGCGCGATGTTGGCAGCATATGTTCGCGCAGATAGTTGACGCCCACGTTCATCAGTTCCACCGCATCCAGCGCGGAACGTCCCAGATGCGGGCTGGCTGCGGCATGGGCAGATCGTCCGGCAAAGGTAAAATCCAGTCGCATATTGGCCAGCGACGTGGGAGGCAATACCCCACAAAAAGCAGTCGGATGCCATGAAATGGCGGCATCCACCCCGTCAAACGCACCGGCACGGACCATGAAACCTTTGCCCGCTCCACCTTCTTCCGCCGGGCAACCATAATAACGCACCCGTCCCGGCAGGCCGTTTGCCGCAAGCCAGCGCCGGATGGCGGTTGCAGCCAGAAGAGAGGCCGCACCCAGAAGGTTATGGCCGCATGCATGGCCGTTGGCATCACCCGTTGCGATGGGATGGCAGACACCCGCCTGCGCGGCAAGGCCGGGCAGGGCGTCATATTCGCCCAGGAATGCAATGACCGGGCCGTCATTCCCGCTTTCACCCATGACTGCTGTGGCGATACCGGCCAGGTGCGGGGTGACGACAAAACCCTGTTCATGCAACATCGCGGTATGCAGCGCGCATGAACGTGTTTCCTCGTAACACAGCTCCGGTGTGTCCCATACGGCATCGCTCAATGTGACGGCGGCCTGTGCGGCGGCATCCACATGTAAGCTGATGTCTTCGAGATTATGCATTGCCATGAACCAGTCCGCAGGAGGGGAAGGGATGACTGCCACTGCAGCCATAACGTTACGTTATAATAATGTAAAATCCCGTTCCGACTATGCGAGCATATACGATGTTGGTTACAACAAAATGCTTTTTATGGTGTTTTTGCTGATATGAATGAGGAGGGAATCATTAAAAATCCCCAGTTTACGGCCAATTACGTTCGGATAAAAAAGTTATTGCATAGTTTTAATATCTTTTAAACCAAGAAGTAACGTCTGTTTGTTTCGGGAAAAATATGTTCTGGATACGTAACATGAGTGTTCCGATCTGGTCGCCCTGGTCGGTGGTATGGAACAGGAGTTCACGATGTTTGCGGTCCAGCAGAAGCGACAGAGATCGGTTATGAAGCATGCGTTTCGCAGCTTTCTTATGTTGTCCGTCTATACCGGGTGCGCACCGGTCGAAGCAGCCCTGGCAGATGACGCAAAGGGGACAGGGCAGGGCAAGGCCCCGGTGGCGTCGCACGCTGCGTTCCCGGCACCGGTGCAGGCCCATGCCGCGCCTGAAGTCATCAAGGTCACCCGCGGGCGTCGCGCGTTCGCCTTTGGTGCGGATCAGCACAAGGCAGGCAATATCACCAACCTGACGGCGGAAGAACTGGTCACGCATCATGTCACCACCGTTCAGGATATCCAGAACCTTGTCCCGAACCTGACCATCCAGACCGAAGGTGGTTCCAACGTTCCGGATTATTATCTGCGTGGCATCGGCATGCAGGATTACACGCAGAACAACATGTCGTCCGTCATGACCTATTTTGACGGCGTGCCCTATACCATTACGTCCATGAGTTCAGGGCAGATGTTCGATGTGGCATCCATTGGCGTCGAACCGGGTCCGGTCGGGTTTGAGCACGGACTGGCTGATACCGGTGGTGAAGTGCGGATCACCACCAATGACCCGACCAAGACCCTGCATTATGGCGTGTCGGAAGACATTGCCAGCTATGCCCGCAGCAAGACCAATTTCTATGTTTCCGCCCCGATCACCAGGCGCCTGCAATTCCGTATAGCGGGGCAGATGCTGCAGGGCGGTGCATTCCGCTACAACCGTGAAAACGGGGAATCGCTGGGCCGCGCCAATGAGGGCGCCCTGCGCGCCAAGCTGGCCTGGCAGCCGGATGACAGGACGAATGTCAAGATAACGGGCAACTGGTCACAGGATTCGTCCGAGGCAGATGCGGGTTTCATTCTGGGGGATAACAGCAACATCCTGCCACGTGACCGCGACATCTATGCCACCGGCTGGAACCTGAACCCGCAATATGCGAAACTGCTGGGCATCTCCCCTAAAAGCAAGCCGTCGTACAATGATGTGCAGTGGGGTATCAATATCGATTTCGACCGTGACCTGGGGTGGAGCCACCTGACCACGGTATCATCGTTCCAGCAGCAGCAGCGGCATGAGTATATTGACCGTGATGCCGAAGCCTACCGTTCAGGGGACAGTTACCTGACGGGCAGCATGAATGTCTTTTCACAGGAAATCCGCCTGTCGGGCAATGTGCTCAATGACCGTCTGCACTGGGTCGCCGGCATGTATTACAATCGTGTGCGTGCATCGGGTGAAAACTGGTTCGATTATACTGACCGTCCCGGCAAGGATTATTTCCAGAACAGTGCCCATGAGCAGCCGCAGCAGGATTTCGCGCAGTTCGTCAACCTGACCTATAGCCTGACACATAAGATTCGCCTGACCTTTGGCCTGGAACACCAGACCGATGACCGGCAGTTCATCAACGATGCCGTCTATCGTTACAACCCCACCACACTGGCCAGGACCTATACCCAGACATTTTCCAACCATGGCACCATGACGAACCAGTTTTCGGGCAAGGTCGGGATTAACTATCAGGTCCAGCCCAACGTGATGCTGTATGCCGATATTCGCCGTGGGGTGAAGCCGGGGGGCTTTACCGCCAACACCACACTGACGGAACAGCAGGCGGCAGGCTTCAAGCCGGAATGGCTGATGGCGTATGAAGTCGGGTTCAAAAGCGAATTCTTCAATCATCGCCTGCGTATCAATGGCGCCGCGTTCTGGGATTCCTATCATGACCAGCAGTACTTCTCGTATATTCTGGTTCCCGACTGGGGCACTGTCGGGTCGTATGTGAATGTGCCGCGCTCGCACATTTTCGGCACGGAACTGTCCATTAGCGCCAATCCGATCCGTGGTCTGACACTGACGCAGAACGTGGGCTACCAGCGCGGCACGTATGATGATTTCCAGGTACTGAACGTGCAGGCGGTCAGTGCATACAAAGCCGCGAATAATGAATGGAAGGCGTTTAACGACAGCTATAACGGTGCCGACATGGGCATTCCCAAGCTGACGCTGAACGGGACCATTTCGTATGAGACACGACCCGTATTTCGCAAATACGTCATCCGCATGGAAGGTGATTATTCATATCGCGGTGCGCAGGATACCGTGCCGCGCGGCACCGGGGGCTACCTGCTGCCGTCCTATTTCCTGATGAACGGCAGCGTGACCTTTCGCCCGGTCAAGGGACCGTGGTCGGTCACGGCCTACGCCACGAACATCCTTAACCGTGACTATATCGTCAGCCGGACGCTTGCGACAACGGTCAACATGGGTATTTCCGGCCAGCCCCGGTTTGTCGGTGGCCGCTTCGCCTACAATTTCTGACCATCGCGTAATGACCTGAAGCCATTCGCGGTTCCCACATGATCGGGGGGACCGCAGACCGGAAAAATGGGACGGGGCCAATGAAAGATATCCAGACAAGACTGTATCATCGCCTGAACTGGCGCATCATGTCGTGGATTATCGTGATCTATCTGATGGACAGCATAGATCGCACCAATCTGGGTTTTGCGCGGACCCATATTTCGCAGGATGTCGGACTGACGGCAGCACAGTTCGGTTTTGCCGCCGGGATCTTCTTTATCGGTCTGGTCCTGTTTGAAATACCGATCAGCCTGCTGGCGTCGAAAGTCGGGGCACCGAAAACATTCGCCCGCATCATGGTCCTGTGGGGGCTGACATCGGCTGCAACCGGTTTCATCCATGATCGGCAGAGCTTCTATATCCTGCGTTTCCTGCTTGGTGTGTTTGAGGCCGGTTTCGCACCCACCTGCACCTATTACCTGGCGCGCTGGTATCCGGCTGAACGGATGTCGGGCGTCATTTTCTGGCACCAGCTTTCGCTACCACTCGCCGGGATCATGATCGGCCCGGTATCGGGTTGGCTGCTGACACATTTTGATCAGGTGGGCGGCCTTGCGGGCTGGCGGTGGATGTTCGTGATGGAGGGGCTGCCATCCGTTCTGCTTGGCTTCATCATTGTGTTTGTCCTGCCTTCCACGCCACAGGATGCAAAATGGCTTTCACCACGCGAACGCACGGTAATCGAGGGATGGAGCGTGCGTGAGAACGTGCGTCACGGCACATTTTCCGCCGTTGTGCGCGATCCGGCGATTTACATGCTGTCGCTGGGTTTTTTCGCGCTGATGGCCGGAATGTACATGCTGAATTTCTGGATGCCCTCCCTTATCCATGAAGCGGGCGTACGTTCACCGCTTGCGGTCGGGCTGTATTCTTCCTTTCCCTATGCCGTCTCGGTTGCCTCCATGGCGTACTGGAGCGCGCGGTCAGACCGCAAAAAGGAACGCAGCTTCCACTGTTATGCCCCGGCGCTGCTGGCTGCTGGCTGCTTTCTCCTGACCACGGTCATACCGGATGTATTTGCCCTGCAGATGGTCGTGCTGGCGGGGGCGACGGCGGGCATCTACGCCTCATACGTCGTATTCTGGGCACTGGCCGCCAACGTGTTCCAGGGCAGTGCCGCCACCGGCGGGTTCGCCCTGATCAACGCCATCGGGCTGTGGGGCGGCTTTGTCAGTCCCATGGTTGTCGGCAAGCTGACATCGCTTACGGGCACCATGTCCGCCGGCATGGTGTGCATGGCGGGCACGGTGGCCGTGGGCGCAGCCATTCTGTGGTCAGTCACGCGGACCATTACCGGCACGCGTGCCGCGTCTGAAACGCCTGCCGAAATTCTGTAATCACCAGCTGAAAGAAATAGAAAATGAAAGTCTGCCTGACTGGCGACAGTATTGTACTGCGGCGGTTGAACACGGATGTGGACCCGGTCTGCATGAAGCTGTTTGACATGATCCGTGACTGTGATGCGTCATTCACCAATCTGGAAATCATGCCCAGCGATTATCAGGGCGATCCGGCGCTGGATCATGGTGGGTCGCATTTCAGCGCGCATCCGTGGATTCTGGATGAACTGCAGGTTGCAGGATTCGACCTGTTTGCAGCGGCGACCAACCATTGCCTCGATTATAGCATTTCGGGTCTGCGCCGGGCGATTTCGGAACTGAACCTGCGCGAGATCCTGTATGCCGGCGTGGGCCTGACGCTGGAAGACGCGCGTCGTCCCGCCTATTACAGTCATCCCAACGGTACGGTTGGCATGCTGTCGTGCTGCTCCACCTTTGCCCGCGGGCAGGAAGCGGCGGACCAGACCCGCAGCATGCAGGGCCGACCCGGCCTGAACCCGCTGCATTTTACCACGACCTATCAGGTCCGGCCGGAAGAACTGAAGATGCTGCGCAGCGTCTCGACCGGTCTGGGACTGGAAAAGATCAAGGAAGAGCAGATCAGGCTCGGCTTTGGCTATCCCGCGCCCGAAGGCACGCTGACACTTGATGGTACGCGTTTTGTCGAAGGGCCGGACACGCGTATCCTGACCACACCTGACCCGCGCGACCTGGAAGAAATCGGGCGCTGGGTACGGGAGGCACGGGTCGTGTCCGATGTCGTGATTGTCAGCGTCCACACGCATGAAGTCGGTTACGACGAAAATGGCAATATCAGCTGGGAAAAGCCCGGTGCATTCCTTGAAACCTTCGCCCATGACGTGATCGATCAGGGGGCGGATATTGTGGTCTGCCATGGTCAGCACCTGCTCAAGGGCATGGAGATGTACAAGGGAAAACCGATCTTCTACAGCCTGGGCAACTTCATCGGTCAGAATGAACTGGTCGATATGCTGCCTGAAGATTCCTATACCTTTTACAAGGTCGGCACCGACGTAACGCCGCATCAGGTATACAAGACCCGCACCCGGAACGATACGAAGGGCTTCCCCGCCGACCGCCGCTTCTGGGAGACGCTGTTGCCGGTATGTGAATTCGATGGGGATGGCAGGATGTCATCCATGGAAATCCATCCAGTCTCGTTAGGACTGGGCAAGTCCGCGCATCGTCGTGGGCTGCCGTTTCTGGCGCAGGGAAGGGAAGGTCAGGAAATCCTTGAACGCTTTGCGGAGCTGTGCCGCCCGTACGGGACGACATTCCGCAGTGAAGGCGGGAAGCTGGTGCTGGAGCAGGGTTGAAACCCTGCTTTCCACGATTGGGAAGATAGAAAACATTTCCTTTCGTATGAAGTCATATATTCATGTTATTTCGTGAAAAATCATCGTGATATGAATATGTTACATATAATTTTATGGTGTATTCATGGTTAATCCCTTCCATCTTGCCTTCCCCGTCGATGACCTTGCTGCGGCACGAGAATTCTATGGAAACGTTCTGGGCTGCCCGGAAGGGCGCAGCACGGATACATGGATCGATTTTGATCTGTATGGACATCAGATCGTGACGCACCTGATCCCTGATGCCTGTCATCGTAACGAGGGCAAGGGCGCGGTTGACGGTCATAATGTGCCCATTCCGCATTTCGGTGTCGTGTTGGACATGGATGACTGGAAAATACTGGCCGAGCGCGTGCGTGCCCATGGCGTTTCCTTCGGTATGGAACCGACCATCCGCTTTGTCGGGCTGCCGGGAGAACAGGCGACGATGTTTTTCTGTGACCCGGCGGGCAATGCGCTGGAATTCAAGGCATTTGCCGATATGACGCAGCTTTTCACCAAGCAGTAAGGATCCACAATGGCCAGTTCTCCCGTGTCCGCCACTGTTGTCCCCGTGCTGGATCCCGATCTGGGGCGCAGTGTGTTCGACAGGCTGCATGAAATCGGTTTTGACGGTCGGGGCATGACGCGTCCGTCTTACAGCGAGGGCGAAAACCTTGCCCATGGCGTGTTTGAAACCGTAGCCAGGGAACATGGCCTGGAGGTCCGCAGGGACTGGGCCGCCAACCTGTTTGTCACTCTGCCGGGCCGTAACCGTGACCTGCCGGTTGTCATGACCGGCTCCCATGCGGATACGGTTCCCTGTGGTGGCAACTTTGATGGCGCGGCCGGTGCCGTGGCGGGGCTGCTTGTACTATGCGCATGGGCACGGGCGGGGTATCAGCCCGAACGCGATGCCACTGTGATTGTGACCCGCGCGGAAGAAAGCGTGTGGTTTCCCCTGTCCTATCTGGGAAGCCGGACGGCCTTTGGCCTGCTTGACGCCACGGCACTGGCGACCTCGCGCAGTGATGATGGCATCAGCCTGCGTGACCATATGCTGGCCTGTGGCGCGCAGCCGGACCTGTGTGGCAGGGCGACAGTGCTGCAACCCGCGCGGATCGACTGTTTTGTCGAACTGCATATCGAACAGGGGCCGGTGCTGATCGAAGCCGATGTGCCGGTCGGGATCGTGACGGGTATCTGTGGCAGCACGCGCTACCGTTCCGTTGTCATTCACGGGCAGTACGCACATTCCGGCGCGACGCCGCGGCGGTTCCGTTCCGACGCAGTAATGGCGGGCGCAAGCATGATGATGGCGTTGGAAGCGGCATGGAAACAGGTCGAGGCAGAGGGGAAAGAAATGACCCTGACCTTCGGCGTATGCCAGACCGATCCGGCACAGGCCAACTTTGCCGCCGTTCCCGGCAGGCTGGAACTGGTCATTGACATCCGTTCGCGTGATGAAGGTCTGCTCGAACGCATGAACACGCTGGTCATTGAACAGGCGCGTCGGGTGGAAGCGGAATACAATGTAACGGTTGATCTTGGCCCGCGCACGCGCAGCACGCCGGCGATCATGGATGCCGTACTGCAGGCCGAAGCGAAGAAGATCGCCAGCGCCCTGGATATTTCTGCCATTTCGATGCCAAGCGGGGCCGGACATGATGCCGCGACATTTGCGGGACAGGGGGTCCCGACCGAAATGTTATTTGTGCGGAATGCCAATGGTAGCCATAATCCGGATGAAAGTATGGAATTTACGGATTTTCTGTGCGGGGTGCAGGTGCTGGAACATCTGTTGCGCCATCGCGCATCTCAGGATTGAATGACGTATGCGGTTGCCCGGATGGTCATGCCGCATGGAACAGGTTCAGGGATCTGCCTGCCGTCCTGAGATCCCCGTCTCTTTTTACATACAACGTGGATCAGACCAGTGACGACCTGCTTCATAACACAACCAATTCATCCCCAGGCTGTACAGTTCCTGCACGAACAGGGGTTTGAGACACGTTTCGCCAGTCGCCCCACCATGGAAGCGGTCATTGCGGAAGTTGGGGATGCCGAGGCGGTCATTACCCGTGACCTAGGCTTCAGTGCCGAAGCTGTGGCCGCAGCGCACGGCCTGCGCATTATTGCCTGTCATGGATCGGGCACAAACCGGATTGCGGTTGCTGCTGCTGCCCGGCGTGGCATTCCCGTTACGCGTGCGGTCAACGCCAACAGCCGGTCGGTTGCCGAGATGACAATTGCCCTCATGCTGGCGGCGGCCCGCAAGGTTTGTGCCGCCAATACAGCCGTACGGCAGGGAAACTGGAATTTCCGTTATGAAAGACCGGGGATTGAACTGCATGGCAAAACGCTGGCGCTTGTCGGGTTCGGAGCCATTGCCCGGCACGTGGCGCAGATTGCGGGAGCCGGACTGGGCATGAAGATACTGGCATGGTCCCCCAGCGTGCCGGAAGATATTTTTGCAACCCATGGTGTGGAGCGTATCGGGGACATCGGCGACCTTCTGAGGCAGGCCGATGTGCTGTCGCTGCATCGCCCTGCCGATGCATCCGGCCAGTCATTACTGGATCGCCACCATCTTTCGCTGTTGGGGCCTGACACCATCATCGTTAATACGAGCCGGGGTAGCGCAATTGATACGGAGGCCCTGCGAGACCTGCTGCTTGCAGGGGATCTGCGGGCTGCCGCACTTGATGTCCTGCCACAGGAACCGCCTGCACCTGATGAGTCTGCGCTGTCGGCCCCATCACTTATTCTGACACCACATGTCGGGGCGACAACGGAAGAAGCGCTGATGCGGATGGCAATGACATGCGCCTATCAAATCATAGATTGCCTGGCAGGCAGGACGCCCGCCCACGTCATATCGCCGCCAGTCTAGCAGCCTGTCGGGCTGGTAGGGCAGGCGACGATTGCCAGTCGGGCTGCGCTCGTGTTCCTGCTGCCCTCTTCGCCCTTGCCTATGCCCGCTGATCAGGCCGCGCGCGAGCATGTCATACGGCTCCAACAGACAGTCTGGGTCTTCGTCAGGGGTTAATATTGCGTGTCGGTAGAAGGTTATTTTTGAGTGCTGATTGACAGATGCCGCAATGGAGGGAGAATTGTGATACGGTAGTGCCACAAGGTTGGTAGCATTCCAATCGGAGGAGTCAGGGACATGGAAGCAGCTGCCAGAATCTATACGAGCATTGTTTTCCCGAATATTCTTTCCAGGGCCGATCCGCATTTATTCGACCTGCAGAAGACGATGCTTGATGCTACGCTAGATTGCATCAAGGTCCTGTCTGTCGACGGCAGGCTCCTGACCATGAACCGGGCAGGTTGTCTTGCGCTGAATGTACCTCAGGATTCAGAATTTGGGATGCCGTGGCTCTCCTTGCTCCCGGAAGACGTTTATCAGCTTGGTAAAACAGCACTTCAGAAGGCCGCAGAAGGACATAGCGCCCGCTTCCACGGAAGAAGTGAATCACCAGATGGGCTCATGTACTGGGACAACCTGCTGACTCCCCTTGTCGATGCTTCCGGCCGGGTGCTCTCGATCCTCTGCGTCTCACGAGACGTGACCGCAAAAACGAAGCTGGAAAAGGAACTGGAAGAGTCAATCAATCGGGAGAAGCTGCTTTCCAACGAGATGCAGCATCGTATCAAGAACCTTTTTTCTGTGGCGGCGGGCCTCATCTCCATTGCCGAGAAGGAAGCCATCACGCGCAATACGCAGGACACCGCAACACAAATCCTTCGTGAGAAGTTGGGCGCTCTTTCCCGGGCTTCCGATGCGGTCTTTTCGGGGATCGATAGTGGTGCCTGCGATATGGGCCGGTCTGATCTTGAAACGCTCGTCCGTTCGGTCTTGCGACCCTACGGGGATCAATGCCTGATTGGTGGTGGACAAGCATCCATACCCCGCAAGATTATGACGACTTTCGCTCTTTTTCTCCATGAGCTTGCAACCAACTCGGTAAAATACGGCGCGCTCAGTACCGACGGCGGAGATGTTACAATCCGGTGGAAGACAGACGGCAATATGCTTGACCTCACCTGGACCGAAACCGGCGGCCCGAAAATCTCGACCTCGCCAGAGAGACGAGGTTTTGGTAGCGCGATGGTGGACCGTATCGTCCAGTCTGCCGGCGGCCGGATCAATAGAATGTGGCGGGTGGAGGGACTTGTCGCCAATCTGCATTTGCCAATTCCAGCTCAGGATTAGGATCTCTGGTTTCCAAAAGACGCATCATCGGGAGAATGACAGCATTTTCGACAATTTCTTCGACAACAAGAATGGCGCGGGCTAGCACTACAGTTATGTTTTGATGAGAGAGATAAGCCTTCGCCTGATGTGTTCTTCTGGCGCGTGACCAATGAAGGACATGGTTCAGAGACATCTGATGCTGCGTTATCTGGACGATCAGGTGTCGAATTTCTTGAATGGACCACCGGATCAGCCCTTTTGATGCGCTGACAGTCTTTTTGGGGAGGCCTGTCATTGGCCTGTGCCCTAACCCCGGCCATCAGTGCACAGGCCAGCATGACGAATGATACATGACTATGCCATCCGTGCCAGAACCGGGTCTCATTGTGATCAAGGCCAAATTCATTCCTGGCCGTTCTGAAACATCTTCTTCGATCCGCCAGCGCGTCCCTTCGACCAGCACGGCCTTTTCAAGTCCCATCCCTGAAGGACACCAGACAGTGAAATATGCAAGATCTCCATCACCCTGCTGCTTCAGCGCGCTGCCAGCCTGTCTTGCGGGGCAGGTTGCCCAGAAGAGTTTCAAGATAATGCTCAGCCTATCATCATAGTCCGTCCCATTGCAGTGCATGGAATCAAATAGCGCATCAAAACACAACTGTAGTGCTAACGTGATGACAAAAATGGCCACGCAGTCGCTGTGAATATCAGGGATCATGCGGTAACGCGTTACGGCACAAAGCCATGAGTTCTATGCCACAGGGATAAATTTGGGTGCTGGCATAGGGCTCATATGAAAGTACGCCCCCCGAATTATTTATCCATAACCTTGCGTACACCTTCTCCCAGCAGGTTAAAACCCAGAACCGCAAGCGTAATCGTAAGGCCAGGAAAGAGAGAGGGCAGGATGTCTATGCCCAGATAGCTGCGGCCATCGCTCATCATGGCACCCCATTCTGGTGTGGCGGGCGCAACGCCCAGCCCGAGGAAAGACAGGCTGGATGCAGCCAGGATTACCGATCCGGCTGTAAGCGTGGATTGCACAAGTATCGGCCCCAGGGCATTGCGCATGACATGCACATACAGGATGCGCCATGTTCCAGCCCCCAGCGTGCGGGCGGCTTCCACATATTCCGCGCGTTGCAGTGCATGCGTCAGGTTATGCGCCAGACGGGCATAAACGGGTATGGAAAATACGGAGATTGCCAGCAGCATGTTTAAAAAACCCGGCCCCAGCAGGCTCAGGATCAGCAGCGCCAGCACGATACCGGGAAAGGCGAAGATGATATCGACAGCCCACATGACCGCCTGCTCCACATATCCCCCCACCAGCGCAGCCAGCATGCCCGCCAGAGTGCCCATGACACACGAAACAAGGATGCAGATGCAGACCTCGGCCAGGGAATAGCGCGTGCCATAGACGATCCGGCTGAAAATGTCGCGCCCGAACGCATCCGTGCCGAACGGGTGCGCCGATGACATGGGCTGGAACGTGGCATACAGATCCTGTGCCAGTGGGTCCGCCGGGCTGATGAGCGGGGCAAGGAGCGCGCCAAGCACCAGAAATGCGATCACCACCATCCCCACCAGCAACGAAAGCGGCAGGCGCGCGATCAGGGTGCGAAATGAACCGGTCATGCCAGCTTGTCCTTCAGCCATGCCGTGCCTTGGGATCAATCCGGGAAATGATGATGTCGGCAACAAGGTTAACCAGTATGACCGACAGCACCGCAACCAGTGTCACGCCCTCGATCACGGGATAATCACGCCAGCGCACGGCCTCGATCATCAGGCGGCCAAGGCCGGGCCAGCCAAAGACCGTCTCGGTCACCACCGCCCCGCCAATGACACTGCCAAGGTTCATGCCAATCACGGTTACAACCGGGGGCAAGGCATTGGGCAGGGCATGACGCAGGCACAGGCGCATAAGACCCACACCCTTGGCGCGGGCGGTGCGGATGTAATCACGTGACATTACGGCAAGCATGCTGGCACGTGTCATGCGGCCGATCAGCGCCATCGGCATCAGCGCCAGGGTCAGCGATGGCATCAGCAGGCTGGACCATGAATGGGCACCCATAAGGGGCAATACCCCGAGGCGGACGGAAAACAGTTCCATCAACAGCAGCGCGAACCAGAAATTGGGTACCGATGCCAGCACAATTGTCATTCCCATGAATATCCTGTCCCATATGCCATCCTCGAACATCGCGGCGGCCAGACCACCGGGGATGCCAAAACACAGGGCAAGGGCATAGGCGCTCAGCCCCAGCAGCAGCGTATAGGGAAAGTGATGGGCAATTTCCTGCCCCACGGGCTGCCGCGATTCAATGGAAATGCCAAGATCGCCAACCAGCGCAGCCCGCATGAATGTGCCATATTGCCGCAGGGCCGGGCGGTCGAGCCCAAGGCTGTGATGCACGGCATCAACCGTATCCTGTGTTGCGGCGGTTCCGGCCAGCATGCGCGCCGGATCGCCCGGCAGGTGACGGACCGCGACAAAAACCGCGAACGAAACCACCACCATCACGACCGGCAGCATCAGCACTCTGTTGATGAGACGCGCGTTCATGAATGCGGCTGCCGGTTACGTGTGACATGCGTGATGTCCAGCGCCCCATCCGGCCGCACCACCAGCCCGGATATGTCCGTACGCATGCCAACCAGTGTATCACGGGTATAGATCAGCACCGCAGGCGCATCGTGCATGATCATCTCCTGTAGCCGTGCATAGATGACCCTTCGTTTATCCTCAGATGGTTCCACGGCTCCGGCATTGATGAGCGCATCTACACCCGGATCATGGAAAAAACCGAGATTTGCCCCCGCAGGCGCGGCGGATGCGCCATGAAACAGGGGGCGAAGCTGCATGTCCGGTATGAACCCCGCGGACCATGACGCCAGCACCCCGTCGAGTTGCAAAGCTGCCTTCTGTGCGGGATCGGCGAAAGCCTCGGATGCATAGACGCCGCCCTCCAGCCGTGAAATTTGCATGGTGATGCCGGATTTTTTCCACATATCCTGCAAGGCCTCGGCAAGGGGTTCGTCCATGTCCTGCACGGCAAGGCTGAACGTGATGCCTGATGGCGACCCGGCTTCGGCCAGAAGGGCACGCGCACGTTGCGGGTCGTATTGCGGATCGGGAGCATAACTGACGAAGTAGGGAGAAACCGCCTGCAGCGGAGAGCGGGCAGGTTGCCCCCAGTCACGCAGCAGGGCATGGACCAGTGCCCGCCGGTCGGTCGCGTAATTCAGTGCCTGCCGGATGCGCCTGTCTGCCCCTGCAGGCCGGTCCATGTTGATGGCAATCCAGTACAGCGGCCCATTGGGGTCATCATGGATCACGAAGCGTGGATCGTTTTCCATCTGCCGGGCATAAAGTGCTGGCAGGTCGCCTACGACATCGGTGTCACCCGTATGCAGCGCCATGTCCATGACCGATGGTTCCGCCGACCATATCCAGCGCACACTGGCCAGATCCGGCGGCGTGCCCCAGTAATCCGGGTTGCGCACCTGCCTGACATATTCCGAGCTTTTCCAGTCATCAAACAGGAAAGGCCCGGTTCCATCCGCATGCCGCGCCAGGGAGGCGCCCGCGTAGGGCGATGTAACGCAGGCCTGGCTGAAGGAAAGCAGCAGTAGAAAATCGGGGTAGGGGTGGCGCAGGGAAAAACGCACCGTCATGTCATCATCCGTGGTCGTGACCGTATCGACCACGGCCCTGAAGCGGCTGCTGCCCGCCAATGGGGCGTTCATGTCCAGCAGGCGGCGGAAACTGTGCACGACGCCTGCTGCTGTCATGGTGTGGCCGTCGTGGAATTTAACATTACGGCGCAGGACAAAGTCCCACGTGGTACCCTGCGGGTCATGGCTCCATGAGGTCGCCAGCAGGGGATGGATCGTGCGATCCGCATCGGCACGCACCAGCCCTTCATACATCGCACTCAGGATGGAAGCAGTATCGGTCGCCATCTGGTCCGCGGGGTCCATGCTGCGCGGGGGTTCGGGCTGCATGATGGTCAACGCTCCTGCAGTCCCCGCCCACGCAGAAGCCGGGGCGGTCATCGCGCCAGTCCAGGCGATGAGCGCGGTCAGCAGCGCAAGGAGGCGACAATGGCAGTGCATGGGGCACGATCACCATATTGTTTCGATCTGTTTTTACTTATATCACATAAAAAACTTTCTTGACGAACAAAAGGTCAATCAATGATATAAATTGATCTTTACCCGTAATGGAGGGACGCGTGTCCTGCCGGTCGCATGTGCAGCTGCTACGCCTGCTTAACCAGTGCGGTCCTCTCAGCCGCGCGGAACTCATCCGTATGTCCGGGTTGAGCAAGGGGGCCGTCTCCATGGTGACGGCAGACCTGCTCGCCCGCGGCCTGATCGAGACGCGCGATACCGTGTATGGCGGCGGACGGCCGTCAACACGGCTGGGCATTGCCGCGGACAGCGCGTTCTTTGTTGGCATTTCACTGGCGGACCGTCCGGTCATGGTGTTGGGCGACCTGCACGGCATGATACTGGACCGTTACGATATAGAACTGCCCGGCCAGGTGATGGAAATCGGGGCCCATGTCCGCCGCCTGATTGCCAGGGTCGCACCAGAAGGCTCGCGTCAGGCGCAACGCCTGCGGGGCATTGGTCTGGCCGTATCGGGGCTGGTGGATGAACAAAGCGGTCTATGCGTGCGCTCCACCCTGACGGGGTGGGAAAATGCGCCGGTCGGCCCGCTGGTCACGCAGGCCTGCGGGCTGCCTGCCTATGTCGAGAATGACGCCAATGCCCTGACTGTCGCGCAATACAGGTTTGGCCCCATGCGGGAAGCCGCCTCCTTCAGCCTTATTTCCGTCGGGCAGGGAATCGGGTGCGGGCACATGTTCGGCGGCGAACTGTTTCGTGGGTTTCGTGGTGGCGCGGGGGAGATCGCCCACGCTACCGCAGAGCCGGGTGGCCTGCCGTGCCTGTGTGGAAAGACTGGCTGCCTGGATACCGTGGCTTCAATGGCAGCCCTTTCCCATCTGGCCACAAGGGCAGGGTTGCCGGGGGATCTGGAGCCGCTGGAACAGCTTGCGGCCCAAGGCAACCTTGGCGCGGTGGAACTGCTGCATCGCGCGGGTAGTGCCCTGGGCCTGATGATCGCGCAGATGGTGCAGATCATGGACCCGCAGCATGTGCTTGTCGTGCGCGAAGGCGGCGGGCTGGAGGGTCTGTTCGCACGCGCGATGCGACAGGCGGCGGAAGGTAATATCATGCCGCAGCCTGCCCCCCGCCCCAGGATCATGACCCATGATGTCACGGCCGATTCATGGGCTTTCGGTGCGGCCAGTGTTGCGGCCGACCGCTCATTGTTCCGCGAATTCTGACATGAGGGAACAGGATATGCGTATTGCCGTAGGTGGCATTCATATCGAATGCAGTACTTATAATCCGGTACCGACCCGGATGGAGGATTTCCGGGTGCTACGGGGTGAAGCCCTGCCGCAGGCACCCTATTTTGCGTTCCTGTCCGACTACCCGGCGCAGTTCATCCCGACCCTGCATGCCCGCGCCATTCCCGGCGGGCCTGTCACGGCGGAAACCTATTGCGCCTTGCGTGACGAGTTCCTTGACCGGCTGCGCGTGGCGGGGCCGCTTGATGGCGTGTACCTGTCCATGCATGGCGCGATGTATGTGCAGGGCATGGAAGACGCCGAAGGCGACTGGATCTGCGCCACCCGCGCCGTCGTGGGCGATGATGTGCCCATTTCCGTCAGCTACGACCTGCATGGCAATGTGACGCAGCGCATCATTGATGCCATCGACATGTTTTCGACCTATCGCACCGCGCCGCATATTGATGTGGAGGAAACGATGCGCCGGGCGGTTACGATGCTGGTGCGCTGCCTGACGCAGGGCATACGGCCCCATGTCGTGTGGGCGCCTGTGCCGGTCGTGCTGCCGGGCGAGAAGACCAGCACCGAGGATGAACCGGCGCGCAGCCTGTATGGCCGCCTGCCGGACGTGGACCGGCGCGAGGGGGTCTGGGATGCCTCGCTCATGGTGGGGTATGTCTGGGCGGACGAGCCGCGTGTGACCGCGGCTTCGGTCATGACGGGCACGGATGCGGCGGCATTGCATGCGGCAGCGGTGGAAATGGCGGCGGCTTACTGGGAGGCACGCACGCAGTTCCGGTTCGGCTGCTGGACCGGCAGTATCGAACACACGCTTGAGCGGGCGCTGCAGGCCACGGGCAGGCCCGTGATCGTCGCGGATTCAGGCGATAATCCGACAGGCGGTGGCGTTGGGGACAGGATAGACGTGCTGCGTGCGCTGATCGAACACGGCGCGCGGGATGTGATCGTGGCGGGCATTGCCGACCCACAGGCAACCCGCGCGGCCTGCGCTGCTGGCGTGGGCGCACGGGTCACGCTGCCGGTTGGCGGTGCGCTTGATGCGGCGGATACGACCCCGATCAGCGTGACGGGGGAGGTCCGGTTCATCCTTGATGATCCGCAGGAGCGCGAACGCCAGGCCGTTATCGACGTGGGTGGAATTCATGTTGTCGTGGCCGCGCGGCGCAGGCCCTACCATAACATTGCCGATTTCACGGTGCTGGGGCTTGATCCGCACCGGGCGCGGATTGTGGTGGTGAAATCGGGCTACCTGTCCCCACAGCTCGCCCCGATTGCCAGTCCCGCGCTGATGGCCCTTTCTCCCGGGGCGGTGGACCAGCACGTGACCCGACTGGCGCGGGTGCACAAGGTGCGGCCGACCTTTCCGTTCGATACGGCCTTTACATGGTCGCCGCGCGTCTATCCCTCGGCACGAAAAGGGCCCTGACAGATGGCGGCGTCATGTCCCGTCCTTCTGGCTGAAGGGCTGAATATCCATTTCCATACGCGGCGTGGCGTCGTGCATGCCGTGGATGATGTGACGTTCGATATTTACCCCGGTGAGATCGTGGCGCTGGTTGGCGAATCAGGCTCGGGCAAAAGCGTGACCAGCCTGTCGATCATGGGGCTGCTGCCGCGGATCGGTCATATTGCTGGCGGGCGGCTTGTGTTCCAGCCTGCCGGCCATGCCCCCGTTGACCTTGCAGCCGCACCGGAAAGGACGCTGCGCAAGATACGCGGCGGCGGGATCGGGATGATATTTCAGGAGCCCATGACCTCGCTCAATCCCGCCATGACGGTAGGCGAACAGATTGCCGAGGCCCTGGTCCTGCACCATCAGGCAGACAGACGGGCCGCCGTGGCGCGTGCGGCTGACCTGCTGGCGGCGGTGGGGATCACCCGGCCGCAGGAACGGGTGGGCAGTTATCCGCATCAGATGTCGGGCGGCATGCGCCAGCGCGTCATGATTGCCATCGCCATTGCCTGCCGTCCTGCGCTGCTGATTGCCGATGAGCCGACCACGGCCCTTGATGTCACGACGCAGGCGCAGATACTCGAAATCCTGAAGCAGCTGCGTCGTGATACCGGCATGGCGATACTGTTCATCACGCACAACCTGTCGCTGGTGGAGGCATTCGCTGACCGGATCATGGTCATGTATGCCGGGCAGATGGTCGAGTGCGGGAACGCGCGCGATGTAATGATGGCCCCACGCCATCCCTATACCAAAGCATTGCTGGACTGCCTGCCAGTCCGCCATCTTGGCATGAAGGGGGATGCGGCCCGGCCTGGACTGCCCACAATACCGGGCCATCCGCCAGATCTGGCCCATCGCCCGGCGGGCTGCGCCTTTGCCATGCGGTGTGGCAGGGCGCATGATGCCTGCCGCACCGGACATCCCGATCTGCAGATGGTCAATGCCGCACACGGCCATGCCACCCGCTGCATCGCCTGGCGCGGGATGAACGTGGCGGCAGGCGCATGAGCGCTGCCCCCTTGCTGTCGGTTCGTGATCTGGGCGTGACATTCCATGCGCCACGCACACTGCTGGGCCGCCGCGCCAGAAATGTTCAGGCACTGGACAAAGTGTCGTTCGATATCCATGCGGGCGAGATTGTCGGAATCCTTGGTGAATCCGGCTCGGGCAAGACCACGGTCGGGCGGTGCATGGTCCGCCTGCAGCGGCCGACGGCAGGGCATATCAGTTTTGAGGGATGCAACATTCAGGCCCTGTCGGGGGCGGATCCGGGGTGGTACTGCCGTCAGGTGCAAATGATTTTCCAGGATCCCGCCGCCAGCCTAAACCCGCGCCTGCGGGTGCGCGACATCGTGGCAGAGGGACTGGATATTCACCGGATCGGCACACGGGAAAGTCGCCGCGAGGCAGTCATCGACCTGCTGGCATCGGTTGGCCTTGGCGCTGATGCGCTGATGCGGTTCGCGCATGAGTTTTCCGGCGGGCAGCGCCAGCGCATCGGCATTGCCCGGGCGCTCGCGGTTGGCCCGCGGCTGATCGTGGCCGATGAACCTGTCTCGGCGCTGGATGTATCGGTGCAGGCGAAAGTCATCAACCTGCTGCGCAGCCTGCGCGAACGGCTTGGCCTGGCCATGGCGTTCATCTCGCACGACCTGCCCACGGTCATGTTCCTGTGTGACCGTGTGATCATCATGTATCTGGGCCGTGTCATGGAAATTGCCCCGATAGGGGCATTCCGCATGCAGCCCTTTCACCCGTATTCACGCACCCTGCTGGCCCTGGCCCCAGGGCTGCGGCAGGGCGGGGAAGAGCGTATTCCCCCAACACCTGACCATTCCACGGCGGCGCCGGACCTGCACCACGGATGCGCGTTCCGTAACCGTTGCCCCCACGGCACGGCGGCATGCGCCACCGTGGTGCCCCCCATGAAGCAGATCACGCCCGAGCGGTGGGTTGCCTGCCTGAGACCGGAGATATTTCATGATGCGTGTTGAAATCTGCGTGGAAACCCCGCAGGGCATTGCCGCGGTCAATGCAGCCGGGGCTGACCGGATCGAATTGTGTGCCTCGCTTGGCGTCGGGGGGCTTACGCCAGGTGTCGGGCTGATGCGTTGCGCCGCGCGGGGCCATGTCCCGACCCTGGCCATGATCCGCCCCCGTGCCGGGTCGTTCATATTCGACGGTGATGAGGCTGCCGTCATGATTGATGACATAAATGCCGCGCGGGAAGCTGGGCTGACAGGGGTAGTGCTTGGCGCGATCACGCCCGATGGGCATCTTGATCGTGATCTCCTGCTACGCCTGTCCGATTATTGCACGGGCATGGAGCGGACCCTGCACCGCGTGTTCGATCTGGTGCGTGATCCGGCCGAGGCGCTGGAGTTTGCAGTAGAGGCGGGATTTACCCGCATCCTTACATCGGGGCAACGCCCCACCGCGTCGCAGGGGCAGGCATGTCTGGCGCGCCTGAATGCACAGGCGGCAGGCCGTATTGTCATTCTGGCGGGTAGCGGCGTGAATGCGGGCAATGCTGGCGCACTGATCCGGGCGACAGGCGTGAGCGAAGTCCATGCCTCCTGCCGGCGCAGCGTGCCGCTTGCGGCGGATGATGCCGGGTTTGGCTTTGGTTCGATGCCGGGGCTGACCGATCCTGATGCCATCCGCGCCCTTGTGGCAGCCGCACGAGAGGCGGGGTAGGGTATTGACCCTGTGCTGGTCTCGCCCCCGTTGATCGATGGGGGCGGGGCACGGTTTATGCTGCCCCGGTGTTCCGCATCCATGCAGGTATGGGCATAAGCCCCGCACAGGTCAGGCGACCGCCAGACAGGTTATCCGGTCCGCCCGTAATGGTTGGGGCGGAGATCGGCAGGCCGCGCACGCTGCGCGCGGCGAGGAAACCGAAACATTGCGCCTCCAGCGCATCCCCGTTCCAGCCAAGGCGCTCCACCGGTTCGACCGGCGCCCCAAGTACTGTCCGCATTGCGCGCATGAGCACGGGATTATGCCGCCCGCCACCACAGACATACCAGTGCGCCGGCCGCGCAGGCAGGGGCGTGCGACGAATGGCTTCGACGCTAAAGGCGGCCAGTGTTGCGGCCCCATCCGCTGGCGTGCAGTCTGATACGCGGTCGAGTGCCGCGGCGAAGGTCTGACGGTCCAGTGATTTCGGGGCAGGGCGGGCAAAATAGGGGTCAGCCAGCAGATCTTCCAAAAGTGTCTGGTTGACCGTGCCCATCGCCGCCAGTTTTCCGTCCACGTCACATGCCGTGCCGGTATGGCGCAGGGCCCAGTCATCGAGCAGGGCATTGCCCGGACCGGTATCACAGGCATGGATCGTGCCATCCGTATCAACCAGCGTGATATTCGCGACCCCCCCGATATTCAGCACTGCGGCCGGTCCAGGTGCACCGTTCAGCAGGGCGGCGTGAAACCATGGCACCAGTGGCGCGCCTTCGCCACCGGCTGCGACATCAGCGCTGCGGAAATCATGGATGACGGCAAGCCCCGTTGCGCGTGACAGGTACTGCGCATCCCCGATCTGCCATGTGTGATGGCGGGCAGGGGCATGGAGAATGGTCTGGCCATGGAAACCGATCAGATCGACATCGGGCACAAGGGCCTGCAACTGCCGTGCCGCATCAACATGGTAGCGGGTTATCTCGTGTTCTACGGCTTTCAGTGCCGGGCTGTCCGGGGGAAGGGTGGTGGCCTCGTCGAGAATTTTTCGCGCATGCTGGCGTAGAGCGGCCGGGTAGGGCAGGTGCAGATCCGGCCCAAATCCCTCAATCCGCTCACCATCCGTGCGGATGACAGCGGCATCCACCCCATCGAGTGACGTACCACTCATAAGGCCAATGACAGTGAATATATGATTCATTCCTGTATTCCGGCAGTCCTGAGTTCCACCACGAAGTCATAAAGGTCGGCTCGATAGGATGAGAATGTGACTTCAAGCACCCGCCCATCAGGCAGAAAGGAGCGTCTTTCGATATCCAGTATGGCGCTCGGGGTATCGAGATGCAGCAGTTCGGCCTCATGAACGAAAGCCAGGCGCGAACGGATGCGTTGCAGCGCCCTGACCGGCAGAAGGTCATGTTCCCTGAGGGCCGCGTAAAAAGAGTGTCCCACGCTATCGGGATCATCCAGGTACCGGGTTGAAATAACGGCTGTTTCTACTGCCATGGGCTGGCCATTGGCCGTCCGGATTCGTTTGAGGCGCATGACACGGGCCGTAGGTGCTATGCCAAGCGCCATGGCCTCGTCCGGGCTTGTGCGCGCCACATGCTTGTCCAGCCAGATCGAGCCGGGTTCATGACCGCGCGCACGCATGTCTTCCGAAAAACTCTGGAGAATGGAAAGGGGCTGTTCGATCCGGCCCGACACGAAAGTGCCCGCCCCCGGCTTCTGGCTCAGGGTACCCGCTCCGACCAGTTCCTCGAATGCCTTGCGGATGGTCACGCGCGATACCCCGATCCGGTCGGCCAGTTCGCGTTCGGGGGGCATGGCATCGCCGCGTTTGAGTGCGCCGGTGGCAATAAGATCGCGCAACCGGTCGCCTACCTGCAGGTAAAGGGGTTTTCTGTCATGCGGGCTGGGGGTCAGTGCCGTAAAAAGCTGGTCCGGTGTCATGTTACCCTTCCTTGGGCATATGCACCTGCCCAAGGATCGAACGCAGGTTGCCATCATGCGCTACAAGCAGCGGTTCGATCCGGTCGGCAGGAATGCCGGAACAGATCATGACAGCGCGTTTGACATTGAACCGCGTGGCCTCCAGCGCGCTCAGGGCCTGCTGCTCGCTGCTGCCGCTCAGGTTACGGACCATGCGGCAGGCCCGCTGGCGCAGCTTGACGTTAACCACCCGCATATCCACCATCTGCCCACGATAGGCATGGCCCATGCGGATCATGAGCGTGGTGGAAATCAGATTGAGGGTTGCTTTCTGCGCCGTGCCAGCCTTGAGCCGGGTGGAGCCGGAAATGACTTCCGGCCCGGTCACCACGGCAATGCCCAGATCCGCAACCTGCATGAGCCTGCTGCCCCGATTGCAGGCGATGCCAATGGTCAGGCTGCCTGCGTCGCGCGCGGCTGCAACCGCGGCACAGGTATAGGGGGTAGAGCCGCTTGCGGCGATACCCAGCACCACGTCATCAGGACCGGGATCGTGGGCAAGGATGTCTGTCCGCGCCACGTCTTCGCGGTCTTCGGCCCCTTCCGCCGCCTGATAGACGGCATCATTCCCACCTGCCAGCAACAGCACGAGCCGTTCGGGCGCCCAGCCGAAGGTGGGGAGCAGTTCCACCCCATCCTGCATGCCGATCCGCCCCGATGTGCCTGCGCCGACATAGAACAGTCGCCCCCCCGCCAGCAGGCGCGGCAGGGCAGCGTTTACGGCGCGCTCGAGTTCCGGTGTCGCGGCCCGCACGGCGGCAATGGCGCTCATCTGTGATTCCACCAGCGCATCCAGCACGGAAGCAACGGGCCAGACATCCACATCCGCATAACGTGGATCCTGCCCTTCTGTCGCGATGGGCAACACGGGAGCACTGCTGTCTGGGGTCATGTACCATAAACTCCGGGGAATGGGGGTATGAAGTGGTTCAGTCCTGCGGCGGGATCAGGGCAAGGGCCGCGGCAGTGGCTACATCGTGGCGCAGGCGCACGACGTTGCCATGGCCTGCGGGATGCAGGCGGCTGGTCAGGATCAGCACATAGCTGTCACTGCCGGGGTCAAGCCACAGCGACGTGCCGGTAAATCCGGTATGCCCGAAGGAGCCTGCGGGAAACCTGTCTCCCCGGACGGAGGAATAATGCGTGGCAATATCCCATCCCAGTCCGCGCAGGTCGGATTTGCCATCCGGCTGCTGCGCGGTTGTCATGAGCATGAGGGTGTGGGGTTGCAGCGGGTAGGCTGATGGCCTGCCTGCGCGTCGGTCAAGCAGCGCCTGTGCATACAGGCACATGTCATCCGCATTGGAAAACAGGCCCGCATGCCCGGCCACGCCACCCATGCGCCGGGCAGAGGGATCGTGCACCTGCCCGCGCAGCATATGACCGTTTTCATCCGGCTGGGTGGGGGCAATGCGTGGCCGCCATGTTTCAGGCGGCTGGAAACATGACTGACGCATGCCCAGCGGTGTCAGGATGAAACGCGTGGCGTAGGCATCGAGCGTCATGCCCGAGAGTTTTTCAACCAGGAAACCCAGCGTGATGAAATTGATGTCGCTATAGATGAAACCACTGCCCGGTGGCTGTGATGGCGCGACCCCCATGGCCAGACGAAATGCGGCCTCGCGTCCCTGCCATGGATGCTCGAGATCCAGATCGGGCGGCAGGCCGGAATAATGGGTCAGCAGGTGCCGGATGGTAATGGCGGATTTACCTGCCGCCACGAATTGCGGCAGATAACGCGAGACAGGATCATCAAGCCCGAATAGCCCCTGTTCCCACAACTGCATGACGCAGGGCGCGGTTATGACCGGCTTGGTCAGGGAGGCCATGTCGAAGACCGTACCCCATGTCATGGGTTCGGGCCGGGGGATGACGGTGCGCCTGCCATATACGGCCCGATGCACGATCTGCTGGTTATGACCGATGGCGCAGACAGCCCCCGGTGCTTCGCCCTGTGTCACGGCCTGCCGCAGCCTGCGGTCCACGCCGCGCATGTCGGGGCTGGTATGGCGGGTGCCGCGCGCATGGGACGCGCAGGCCGTAAGGGTTGCGGCACTGGCCAGAATCAGGGCATGGCGGCGCTTCAGCCGGGCGGCGGCCGGGAAAACATGCATGTGCAAAGAGTCCGTTATAAAGACGGCATGCCAGGTGCCTGATACAGGAACAATACCATTCTTGCCCTGCAGTGACAATGATCCGTTTTGATTCAGACCAGAACGGAAGCGCGTGTGGTGACGGGGAAATGGAAAATATCTTTTAAATACAACATAAAAAAGTTTTATATTGCAAATCGCAGCTGAACTGATACGGAGTTATGTTTCGATATAGTATGGTTTTTTGGCTTTCATATGGTATTAATTCGGTCATATAACCTGCCTTTCTGACATGATGGAACCGGTATGTCCGCAATCGATATCGCGATTATCTGCATCTATTGCCTGACCCTGCCATTCATCGCATTCGCCCTGTCGGGGCGGCAGGATTCGGTTTCCACCTATGTAGGCGGCGGCCATAACCTGCCGTGGTGGGTTATCTGCCTGTCACTTGTCGCAACGGAAACCTCGACCCTTACCATCATCAGCATACCCGGCATCGCCTATGGTAGCGGCATGGTGTTCGTGGGGCTGGCGGTAGGGTATGTCATTGGCCGCACGCTTGTTGCATTGCTGTTCCTGCCCCGTTATTTTTTCGGGCAGGTCAGCAGTGTCTACCAGTATCTGGGCCATCGGTTCGGGCAGGCGATGGAGCGTAGCGTATCCGCCACGTTTCTGGTCATGCGCGTACTGGCCGAAGGGATCAGGCTGTTTGCGGGCATGCTGCCAGTCGCGGCCATTCTGGCATCCATGCACTTTCCCCTGCCACAATGGGTGATCATGCTGGTCATTGTGGGCCTTACGCTGTTTTACACGATGTTTGGCGGCCTGCGGGCCGTGGTGTGGTCCGATGCCATACAGCTTGCTGTCTATGTAGCGGGAACGGCGGCCTGCGTGGGGCTGCTGTACCATCATGCAACAGACATGCAGATCCATGCGCTGCGGCACTCCAGCAGGTTTCACCTGTTCCACAAATCCCCCCACTTTTTCCTTGATCCCTATACGCCGTGCGCGGCCATGATCGGGGGGGCGATCATGGCCATGGCATCGCATGGCACGGACCAGCTGATGGTCCAGCGCGTTCTGGCCGCCCGCAATCTGACGGATGCCAGAAAGGCGTTGATCGGCAGTGGTTTCATGGTCGGATGCCTGTTTGCCATGCTATCTCTCGTGGGCATGCTGCTCTGGGCGCGCAACGATGAAAAAACGCTGGCTGCAATGGGATTGCAGACATCGGATGCGCTGTTCCCCGCCTTTATCGTGCATGATCTGCCGCAGGGACTTGCCGGGTTGCTGATTGCAGGCCTGCTGAGCGCGACCATGGGTTCCCTGTCCGCCACGCTCAATTCCATGACCAGCGCGACATTGCTGGATTTTGTCACGCCCTGCCGGATAATGGCGCGCCGGATTGGTCTGTCAGCGCTGGCATTTGCCCGTCTGGTGACCATGCTGTGGGCTGGCGTGCTTGTTCTCGCCGCGCTGGTATTCGCCCATAGTCATGGGCCTGCGGTTGTATTCGGGCTGTCGGTGGCGTCGTGTTCGTACGGGGCGATGCTGGGGGCCTTTGTGTTTGCCATGTTCAGCAGGCACGCGCGCACGCGGGAGGTCCTGCCTGCTTTCGTCATGACTGTCGTTACGGTCTGCGGCACCATGATGTTCTGGCGCCCTTATGGTGCGACAATTGCCTTTACGTGGCTGGTTCCGCTGGGTGTCATCGTGATGTTCATGTATGGTCTGGGTTTGAGGATCATTGGAAAAATCTGGCAGTAATGGTACTTCCCGTCCATGCCTGCAAGGCCGGTTCCAGGCATCCCATCGCCCCATTTTCTATTATGTTTCAAAAGACTGATCTGGATATACAGTTGGGCATCCCTGTTTTTTCAGATTATTGAAAGAACGTCGGCTGTTTATTTTTATTTCCGAACAAAACAGGGCATGCCAGATAAAGGACTATCAATTTTTACAATCCCATATTCCCTGGTGGATGGATGCCAACCCTGAAAGAATTGAGCCCCATGGTTTCGATTGCGCATTGTGCTTCCCGTCTTGTCCGGAAATCATGCCCCGTGTTTGGTGTTCTGCTGGCATGTGTCACCCCTGCCATTGCAGGTACGTCCGCCCTTCCGCTGATGCCGCAGCCGCAGTCGGTAACGGTCATTGACCCGGCGACCCGGAGTATTGCAGGCGGCATCCGTATTGACTGGGCGCATGCGCCTTCACCGCTGCTTCGTCGCGCCGAACAGCGCTTTGCAGCGCGCCTGCGCAACACGGCAGGGCAGACTGCCGGAGGCGGCGCCCCGCTGACCCTGCATATCACGACCGGGTATGATCCCGCTTATCTGAGTGTTGACGAGAAGGAGGGATATACCCTTTCCACATCTGCATCGGACGGGATTTACCTCACGGCTTCCGGGCCGGCAGGGGTTCTGCACGGTCTGGCAACGCTCCTGCAGCTTGTCGTGCTGACGCCGCAGGGCCCGGTGGTCCCGCATGTCGACATACATGATTCCCCCCGCTTTGCCTGGCGGGGACTCATGATTGATGTGTCGCGGCATTTCATGTCGGTTGACACCATCGAGCGGCAGCTTGATGCGATGGAGCTGACCAAGCTGAACGTACTGCACTGGCACCTGAGTGACGGTACGGGGTTCAGGGTGGAAAGCAGGCGTTTCCCGCGCCTGCAGGAAGTGGGCGGCCACAACCAGTATTATACGCAGGCACAGGTGCGCGGTATCGTGGCTTACGCTGCTGACCGCGGGATCCGGATCGTGCCGGAATTCGATGTGCCGGGCCATACGCTGTCCATCCTGCAGGCTTATCCGGATCTTGCGGCACAGCCCGTACCTACAGAGCAGGAAATACACCCCGTCTGTTCGATTACGGTGGACGCGCAAAAGACCCAGACAAGCTGTAACAGGGTCTATAACCAGAACAATCCCGCCCTTGACCCGACCCAGCCGCAGACACTGCGTTTTGCGACGGCGCTCTATGCCGAAATGGGGCGTCTTTTCCCCGACCGTTATTTCCATTCAGGCGGCGATGAGGTCGCGCCACAGCAGTGGATGAACAATCCCGCCATTACCCGGTATATGAAGGTGCATGGCTATCGTGATGCGCCAGCACTCCAGGCCGCCTTTACTGCGCAGGTTGAACACGCGCTGGCCCGGCAGGGAAAGATCATGATGGGGTGGGATGAAGTCAGCGAGGCCCCTATCCCGCGCGATGTGGTGGTTGAGGCATGGCGTGGATCAAAATGGATTGGTTCCGCCACGAAGGCGGGTCATCCGGTTGTGGTCTCGTCAGGGTATTATCTGGATCTTCTCAATCCATCCGCAACGCATTATCAGGTTGACCCCCTTGATCCCAAAGCGGTCGGCCTGTCCCCCGCCGAGGTTGAAAAGGCCCGCGTCAAGCAGGGATCAATGATCGATGCCTTTGCGCTGGATCCCAACGCACCAGCGCTTGACGCAACGCAGAGCCGACTGGTTCTTGGCGGGGAAGCGCCATTGTGGAGCGAGATCGTCTCGGATGAGATGGTCGATGCGCGGCTGTGGCCCCGTTCCGCCGCCATTGCCGAGCGGTTCTGGTCGGACGCATCCGTGCGTGACGTAGCGGATATGGAGCGCCGCCTGCCGGTCGTGCTGCATGAACTGAACATGATGGGATTACAGTCGGAAAATCATCAGAATGACATGATTGCCCGCCTGGCCCCGCAGAACACCACGCCTCTGAAAGTCCTGACATCCGTCACCAGCCCGGTCAGGAACTATGCGATGAACCGCCTTGCCGCGCATGGCGGGGATGCCATGTTGACCGCCCCGGCCGCGATCGCCAGCCCCGACAGCTTTGAAGCCATGAAATTCAACACGCTGGCAGAACGCTATATAAAAGGGGACCACGCCCGCGCATCCGACCTGCTGGCAATGCTGAGAACATACAAGGCCAATGATGCCGCCTATGCGCAGATTGCGACCACACCCGCACTGCAGGAGGCAGGCGCGACATCACAACAGCTGGCACAGCTGGCGGAAGTCGGGCTTGAAGCCATAAAAAAGAGAAGCCATGGCCATCACTGGCATAAACGGGTCAATGCCATTCTGGCCACGCAGGATGCAACTTTTGCAGCATGCGCGGATGCAGTGGCAGCCCATACCATGCCCCAGCCGGTATCAGGTCTGCTGATTGACATCCTGCCCGGCCTGCACATGCTGGTCGATCATGCCCATTAACCCCATCGGGATGACAGGCCCGCACGCCTGAACCGCAAGACGCCAGGCCCGGCTACCGGCGGGGTCTGGCGCGTATGTGTAGGGATATGGAACTGATGGCCCGCACGCCTGCCGCTGCAGCAGGGTTGCGCTGGCGTGATTCCATAAGGCAGCAGGAACCGTGGCGGGTATGCGGTACGGCAGCCTGCCTGCCCGGAGGCGGAAAAGGAGCGTTCATTCACTGAACAGGAATTGCCGGGTGGCAATGCCCGCGGCGCCGGTTGCCCAGCCGGTACCGAGGGTTTCACGCAGGTCCAGTGTCGTTTCCCAGTCAGGCCGGGGCATGATGTGGGTTTCCATGGTCTGGCGCAGGACGGCCCCGAATACCCCTTCGCGGAATGGCGGGTCCAGCAGCACGACAACCTGGCTGGGGTCAAACAGCTGCACAAGCTGTGCAACCGCCATCCCCATCGCGCCGCCTGCCGTATGAAGGATGTGGAGGGCATCTGCATTTCCCTCCCGTGCCTGACGTTCAAGTTCCAGTGGCGTAGTTGGCAACCCCTTCTGCTGGGCCATGGATCGTATGGCCCTGAGGGAGGAGACCGTATCCAGGCACCCACGCTTGCCACAACTGCAGGGGCGGTTGGTCTCGCGCCCATCTGGCCAGACGACCGTCGTATGGGAAATTTCTCCCGCCCCGCCCTGAAAGCCACGGTGCAGTTTTCCATCAACGATATGCGCGCAGCCTATGCCACCATCACCGACAATAATCATGCTGAAATCAGGGCAGTCGCGCATGATGCCGAACAGGTGTTCCCCCTGTATGAGGGCATTGGCGTCATTTTCAGCGAAAACCGGCACGCCCAGACGTTTTTCCAGTGGGGTGACAATATCAACATTGCGCCATTCCAGAACGACCGATCGATAGCACAGGCGCCGGTCACGCGCGACAAAGCCGGGGATGGCAATCCCCACGCCGCCTAGTGGTCCTGCCCGGTCTCCTGCCTGCGCCACCAGTTCCCTGATGCCGTGTTCAATATTTTCAATGCATGTTTCAGGATCTGATGCGCGCGTAAACTCTTTGTGGGCAATGATTTCACCCAGCAGATCCGTCAGCAGAATGATGCTGGGGTCGGATTGCATGGACACGCCGGCAAAACAGACTGAAACCGCATTCAGCCCCAGCAGGATGGAGGGGCGTCCCTGCCCGAAAACCAGTTCACGTTCACACAGGATATTACGATCCAGCAGTTCGCGGGTTAAGGCGGACATGGTCGCTTTGCTCAATCCCGTGATTTCCACGAGCTGGGTTCTGCTGACGGGGCCTAACGTGCTGATCGTACGGAGTACCCGGTATTGCCCTGATGTGAACATACGCACCCTCTGTCAATCTGATGGGGACTGTTAATTTTATTTGGTGAACAATGTAAGCAAAGTTATTATGATTTCGAAACTTATTCAACATTTTAATGATTCTGCATGGCTTTCCAGGCCAGGCATGAAGCCATATAGGGCGGCAGCTGGATCATATTCGTCGCGCTTGGGCATGAGGATGGCGTATGGTAATATTATGTGCGGATGTAGGGGGGTCTTACATCGAATTTGCGCAATCCGATGCCTGTCACAGGCTGGCACACCGGCAGCGCGTGCCGACACCCACGCAGGATCTGGATCTTTTTGTTGCAGCGCTGGCCAGCCTGGCGGATGGATATGACCGGGCCATTCCGCTGCATATCGCCATTGCAGGCGTATGCGCCCCCATAACCGGGCGGACACGCGCTGCCAATATTCCCTGTATTTATGATGTGCCGTTGCGGCAGGTCCTTATGCAGCGCCTGCAGCGCGATGTACTGGTCGCCAACGATGCCCACTGTTTTGCCCTTAATGAAGCAATGCAGGGCGTTGGGCAGGGGCACGACATCGTCTTTGGGGTTATCCTTGGCACAGGGGTGGGCGGTGGCCTGATCGTTCATGGCCTGCCCGTTATCGGGCCAGGCGGCCTTGCGGGAGAGTGGGGGCATGGCCCCTTCATTACCGACAGCGCTTTGCCCGCTCGTGCCCCCTTGCTGCCATGCCAGTGTGGGCAGCAGGGCTGCCTTGATACAATAGGCGGCGCGCGTGGCATTGAACGGCTGCACCTCTTCCTGCATGGGGAAGAACTGGCCATCCGCCCGATCCTGACACATTGGGCAAACGGGGAACCCCGGGCCATCGAGACCATAAACGTATGGCTTGACCGGATGTCGGCGGGACTGGCCATGGTGGTCAATGTAACCGGCGCTTCCATTGTGCCGGTGGGAGGGGGGCTGGCCCATCAGACCAGGTTGCTACACGCGCTGGACGAGAAAGTGCGCGGCCGGATCCTGCGACAGGATGCCGCAGCGCTGGTCGTGCCGGGGGCTTTGCCAGCAGAGTCCGGGCTGGCGGGGGCTTCGTGGTTGAAATCGTGAGGGCCGTGGCGCGATTTTGAACCATCATGCGCACCATCATTTCGATCAAATAATAATGTGTCATGCTGGTCTTCTCAGCCGTTCCGCCCGGCATGGCACTTTATATATGTTGCCGAATTAACACGCCGTCTGAATGCTCCCACAAGGGGGAATGAATAATGCCCGTTCATGAAACCCTATGCTTTTCATTGATAAAATCTGTCTGATGGCAAGAGACGAGCCATGAATCAGGGAAGGGGGAACGATTGTATACTTTGTTTTTATAATAAAACTATCATAGGACAAATTCTGAACTATTGCGCAGATACTGTCCGATCTGCATTATACGTTAAGGAAGCAAAACGTTTGTTCCGCGGCCTTTACTCCAAATGCAGGGATTCACGCTCATGAAGGTTTCGTACCGTAATCTATCCCTCTGTTGTACTATCTGGGCGAGTCTGGTGATCGTTCCCGCGTATGGACAGGTTTCAGCTGCAACGCGTAACGGATCCGTCAATACTTCTTCGGCAAAGACCCGTGCAAAACCCCCAACCAGTGCGGCACAGACAACGGCAGCGCCCATGCCCGCGCCCAAAGTTGAACATATCACCGTAAGCCGGCATATTCCGCTCACGGCCAATGGCGTGACCAATCTGACACCGGGCGGTGGCCTGATGCCCCCGCAGACCGCGCCACGTTCACAAAGTGGTCTGACGCGTGACTTTATTGCAAAACAGGCGCCTACGGCCAATATTGCCGCCCTCGTGGCGGATCTGCCGGGCGTCAACTTTTCCAGTCAGGACCCGTTTGGCCTGACGGGAAACAACATGACCATGCGCGGCATGACACAGGCCCAGATCGGGTATCTGTTCGAAGGGGCGCCAATGGCTGATCCCATCAATTACCAGCCATACAGCAGCATGATGGTTGATTCAGAAAACCTGGGATCGGTTACCGTTTCACAGGGATCGCCTGACCTTGATGCTCCGCTGTACAATGCAGTGGGCGGCCAGATTACAGCCACCGAGATCAACCCATCGCATAAACAGCGCGGATTTGTGGATCTGGCAGGTGGCACGCATAGTGCCAACAAGGAATTCATCCGTTACGAAACCGGGGATATCGGTAATACCGGTATCCGGGGCTTTGTTTCTTTTTCCCACACCAGCTATAATAACTGGCGTGGGCCGGGCGGACTTTTCCGTTATCATATCGATTCGAAATTTGTAAAGGAATGGGGGGATGGCAACAGCATTTCCGCCATATTCTCCTTTAACCGGCAGCAGCAGACCTCCTGGAGATCGCCGACCCTCAGCCAGTGGAACAAATATGGTGACAGCTTCAATTATGCGGGATCGTTTACCCAGGGCGACCCGACATTTTACGGGCTGCAGATTACGAACATGAATGCCGAGACGGTTATCCTGCCGTCCCATTTTACATTGACCAAAAACCTGAAGTTACATGTTACCCCTTACTTTGAGCATCAGTTTGGCCCGTCCAACGCAGGGGAGAGCATTCCCACAACCGGCGGCTATATGGGCACCCAGCGTTATGACAGCCTGGTCGGCATACCGACAGGAAACGGATCGGTCCTGACCGAGGGCGTGGATCCGTGGGACCAGAAAAGCGGGTCGCTGAATATGTCCCTTGACTGGACACGGGGCCATAACAAACTGTCGGTAGGATATTGGTACAATTATACGTCCCATCAGGAACTTTCCACGTTCCGGCAGGTTTATGCCGATGGCTCGTATTCCAACAGCCCCATTATCGATGCCACGAACGGGCGGATCCTGACGGGCTATGACCTGAACTTCAAGCAGCAGGTCAATACGCTGTTCATCGCCGACACCCTGAACCTGCTGCACGACAGGTTGACCCTGAGCGCTGGCTTCCGGGCCGCAATGGTCAGCCGGACGGGCACGAACAACGTGCCGGGGGCCGACCCCTATTACAAGGCTGGCAATTACTTTGAACCCCTGCCGCAGTTTGCCGCCAGTTTCAAGATCACGCCGCATGACCAGATTTTTGTCAACGGCACGACCGCCTTCCGTGCTCCGGCTTCGGTGGAAGCATACAGCCAGATCTTTGACCCCAATAATTCACACGCAGTCGAACAGCCCGGGTCGCTCAAGCCTGAATATTCCATTGGCGAAGAAATCGGCTTTCGTCATTCCGGCTTTGTCAACGTGGCAGTGTCCCTGTTCAATCTGAACATGACCAACCACCAGGTGACATCCATGAATTACATTCCGGGCACAACGCAGCTGATTTCCGAACCCATTAATATTGGTGGGCAGACATCACGTGGTATCCAGGCTGAAATCGGCCTGCGGCGCTGGCATCATATCAGCCCGTATTTCTCAGGTCAGTACCTGCATGCAACAATGGATAACAACTACAATGCCGGTGGCGGAAACTACCTGCCAACCGCAGGAAAGATTGCTGTTGAATCGCCTAAATTCACTGGTGCGATTGGCCTGAATTATGATGATGGCCGTTTCTTCGGCAACTTTGCGCTCCGGTATGTTGACTCCCAGTACACGACATTCATGGATGACGAGAAAATTCCCTCCTACATCACCTCAGACATTACGCTGGGCTATCGTATGAAGAAGCTTGGCCCGGCAAAGGCGCCACAGATACAGTTGAACATCATGAATATTGGCGATAATCATTATCTTTCAGGTGGTTCCAGCTTCACCAGCAATGCCCATCCGGTCAACACTGTTGCGGGTGGCCTGTACAAAAGCAGCACGGGCGGGGCGAGTACGTCAGCACCCATCTATCTGGTCGGGGGCGCATTTGCTGCCATGGTTTCGGTATCGGCAGGCTTCTGACCGGAGCCCTGCGGCCCGGCAGGGCGGTTTTATCATCGGTAAAGAAAGGAGGGGCCATTGCCCAGGTTATACCCCCAAAGCCCTGCGGGACAGTATGGCTGGCGGCCCATCGTTATTATCGCCTGCCTGTTTTTCATTATCGGTTTTGTGACATGGCTCAATGGCCCCCTTATCACGTTTGTGCAGGTTGCCTTTAACCTGAGCACCGTCAGCGCCTTTCTCGTGCCGATGTGCTTCTATCTGTCCTACCTGTTTTTCCCTCTGCCCGCGACACTGCTGACCCGATTGACCGGCCTGAAAGGAGGGCTGGTTGTTGCTCTGCTCGTTCTTTCGGCGGGTGTCGCCATTTTTGGCGAATGTGTCAGCATACGCGTGTATCCCGGCGCGCTGAGCGGACTGTTTGTCATGGGTGCGGGGCTGTCGTTACTGCAGATCACCATAAACCCATATGTAACGCTGCTGGGGCCGACGGAAAAAGCGGCCCAGCGCATTGCCATCATGGGTGTGGCCAACAAGATTGCAGGGATCGCGGCCCCCGTTGTCCTTGCGCTGCTGGTCATGCGTAATCTTGGCAATATTGCAGGCCAGGTCAGGGCCGCACCGGATATGGCGACACGCAACCATATTCTGGATCAGTTCGCCCATGCCGTACAGATCCCGTATTTCGTCATGGCGGCCGTGCTGCTGGCTCTGGCAATCGGGGTGGCGCGTTCGTCCCTCCCGCATATCGATATTGCCGGCACATCCCGCCCGGATGCGCCGGTGGCAAAAACATCGCGCCTGTCCCGGTCGTTCCGTCTGGGCTTCGGGGTGCTGTGCATGTTCGTTTATGTCGGCACGGAAGTCATGGCGGGGGATGCCATTGGCGTCTATGGCAGCAGCCTTGGCATTCCGCTTGACCAGACCAAGTTCTTCACATCCCTGACCCTGACGGCGATGATGGGCGGATATGTTCTGGGCATGCTGCTGGTGCCACGTGTCTTTTCACAGGAGCGCTATCTGGGCCTGTCGGCATTGGCTGGCGTCATATTATGCGTGCTGAGCTGGCTGACACATGGTTATGCCTCGGTACTGTGCGTGGCGCTGTGCGGTTTTGCAAATGCCATGATTTTACCCTCCCTGTTCCCCATTGTCATTTCTGATGTGGAAGACCGGGGCGCGCAGGCGACCGCCCTGCTGGTCATGGCGTTTTCAGGTGGTGCGGTCATTCCGCAGATCTTTGTCCAGATTGCGCCCTCCATAGGCGTGCAGGCTGCCTTTGTGGGGCTGGCGGTTCCGTCCTATCTGTTGATCATATTCTATAACATCCTCATGCAGCGCCATAATCGGGCGCGTGTTGTGCCGGTCATGATGGTTGAGTCATGAAACCCTATGGCGGGTTATATATTTATCCGTGGGATATTCTGGATCACGATGATCTGGCCAGCTTCGCGGGGCGCATACGTGAGATGGGCATCAATACGTTATGCGTTGGGGCAACTTACCATGCCGGGAAATTCCTGCGCCCCCATGGCCAGCGCCAGAAAGTCTTTTTTCCGCAGGATGGCGCCACATATCTTCCCATCCAGACTTGGGGGGGCAGCATTAGCCCCATTATCGCAACGCGGGGGCTGGGCATGGAGGCGCTGCAGGTGCTGCACGCGCAGGGCTTGCAAGTGGCGGCATGGACGGTCCTGCTGCACAATACCGCGCTGGGTACGCAGTATCCGCAATTCACGTGCCACAATGCGTTTGGGGACTGTTATCCCTACAGCCTGTGCCCCTCCCACGCAGCCGTGCGGGAATATGGTGTCAACCTGTGTCGGGAAATGGGTGCAAACCCCTATGTCAGCCAGATCATATGCGAAACTCCGGGCTGGCAGCCGTTCAGGCATGGCTTTCACCATGAAATGAGTTTTCTTGCGCCCAATATATGGGCCGATACCCTGATGGGATTATGCTTCTGCGGTGCCTGCATGGCACGGGCGGCAGCAGATCAGGTCAATGTTACGGCAGTGCGGCAGCGTGTCGCGGCATGTCTGTCGTGCTACATGGACCGCCCTGATGATGCTCCGGCCACCGATGGCGCCGGGCGGCTGATGCAGATGCTTGTCTGTGATGATGACCTGCGTGACTTCCTGCGCTGGCGCTGCCGGCAGGTTACGTCCTTTGTGGCGCAGATACGCGCGGCGGTCCGTGAGCAGGCAGAGGTGTATGTCATCCCGTCCGTGATGGAAAATCCGGTTCTGTCATGGGTGGAAGGCAGCGACCTTGCTGCCCTGTCGCAGGTCTGCGATGGGCTGGAACTCTGTCTGTATGGCGGCGATACGCGCGCGGCCCTGTCCCGGCTGGCGGATATTCGCGACATCACTGGCAATCAAGGCAGGCTCCGCACCGTTTTGCGACCTGCATCAGGTGATTTTGATAACGGAGCGGCCTTTGTGGCCCATGCCCGGGCCCTGGCGCGCTGCGGCGTGGACGGGTTCGGATTTTATAATTTTGGTCATTTGCGCAGGGAAAATCTGCACTGGATCGAACAGGCGGCGCACGCCGTGCAGGCGCAGGTATTGCCGCTGTGAATACTGGATGGAGACTATCATGAAAATTGTTATTTGCCCCGATGGTGAACAGGCGACATTGCTGACGGCCCGGGTCATGGAAGACGCCATTCGCCAGCAGCCAGATATTGCACTCGGCCTTGCCACCGGCCGTACGATGGAAAAGGTCTATGCTGCCCTTGTGCAGGCACATCACGACAGGGGGCTGGATTTTTCACACTGTCAGACATTCAATCTGGACGAATATGTCGGCATATCCACTTCATCCGCGCAGTCTTACCGCACCTATATGAATACGCACCTGTTTTCACGGGTGAACATCGCGCTGTCCGCCACGCATGTCCCCGATGGCATGGCAACGGATCTGGCGGCACGATGCCTCGATTATGAAAAATCCCTGCTTGCCTGCGGCGGCGTGGGACTCCAGTTGCTGGGACTGGGCGAAAACGGCCATATCGGTTTTAATGAACCGTTTTCTGCGTTCACATCACGCACCCGTGTCGTAACGCTGGACCCCGCCACACGCGAACAGAACCGGGGCATGTTCGATGATAACCTCGATCATGTGCCCTATCATGCCGTGACAATGGGGGTGGGCACCATTCTTGATGCCAGGCGCATCGTGGTCCTCGCAACGGGAACGGCCAAGGCCAGCGTCCTGGCTGATATGATCGAAGGCCCGCTTACGGCCAGCATCAGTGCGACAGCCCTGCAGATGCATGCCAACTGCCTGGTCATTACCGACGAAGCCGCGGCCGCAACACTCTCCCGGCGGTCCTTTATCAACCATCTGATGCAACACGATGCTGAATTGCAGGGCCTTCTGTCCTGAATGGAGGAACGCTTTGCATGACTGGTTATTTTTTTCAGGATGATGACGATTGATGGATGACGCAGTTCTGGCTGTTGACGGTGGGGGCACGCGCACGCGCGCCGTTATTGTCGGGTCTGATGGGCATGTGCTCGAACACCGCCTTTCCGGTGGCAGCAACGCCTATGACAAAGCCGACTGGGCGGAGACCCTGACGGGCCTGCTGCAGGGGCTGGACAGATACCGCCTGCTTGCGGCGACCATAGGCCTTGCGGGTTATTGTGCCGAACGCCCCTCATCGCACATGCAGGAAAAGGTCATCCTTGATGCCCTCGGGCCGGATGTGCGCATCGGTATGTGTTCAGACGTGGAAATTGCCTGTGTCGGCGCCTTTCTGGGCGGACCGGGCATCCTTGCGCTTGCAGGCACGGGGTCGGTCATATGGGCGGATGATCACCGCCATGCGCCGTTACGGGTCGGTGGGTGGGGATACATGCTCGGTGATGAAGGCAGTGGCTACTGGATCGGCTGCATGGCCATGCGCAGGGTCGTGCGGTATATTGATACGCGCCATGCGCCTGATGCCGATTTCGCCATGCGGCTGCTGCAGGCCCTGGACCTGCCTGCCAACCCGGACCGGGCGGGCGAGGCGTTGCTGGAATGGCAGAGGGTGCAGCCCCACCCACGCTCCGCCATCGCCGCCCTGGCCCATGTGCTGGACCGGCTGGCCAATGATGGCAGTGCCGATGCCCGCTCCATTCTTGTCGAGGCGGCGCAATGCCTGTCCACGCAGGTCCAGGTGGCACGTGATCGCCTGCAGGTGGCCCTGCCATGGAGCTACGGGGGAAGCGTATTTCACAGCCGGACTGTCATGGACCAGATGACGCAGCAGCTTGGTGAACAGCCGCATATTCCACAACTGCCACCCATTGGCGGCGGAATCATACGGGCGGCCGCGCGTGCGGGCTGGCACATGGATGCGGCGTGGCTGGAACGGCTGGACGCCGATCTGGCGCAAAGATACTGAAAGCGGGAAAGACAATGAACATCAGTGGACAGCTGGTCTGTACCGATCAGATCCTGCCCGGCACGATGTCCTTTGACACGTTGATCGGGGATATATCAGCGCGGCCTGATGCCCCGCAGCGCTATATCCTGCCCGGTTTTATCGATGGGCATGTCCACGGCGGCGACGGGGCGGATACCATGGATGGGGTTGATGCGATCCGGCGCATGTCCCGCTTCCATCTCTCCCATGGCACCACAACCATCCTGCCCACCACCATCACACGGCCCTGGTCCGATGTCATGGAGGCCTTGCGAGCGGTGGCGGAAGTGCGGCGTAAAGGCAACCCCAACGGCCCCTGCATCCATGGGGCACATCTGGAAGGGCCCTTTGTCAGTCCGCATCGTCTTGGCGCGCAACCGCCTTTTGCGATGGCGCCGGACCCGGAGCATGTCACACAGGCCCTGTCGCTCGATATCGTGCGTGTCGTAACGCTGGCACCTGAACTGGAGCACGCGGATACCGCCATCGACGCCTTTTCCAGGGCTGGGGTCAGGGTCAGCCTGGGGCATAGCGTAACGGATTATGAAGGCGCACGGCAGGCAATCTGCCGCATCTGCACCGCAGGGGGGGTGACGGGTGCCACGCACCTGTTCAATGCGATGAACCCCATAGAGGGCCGCCGTCCGGGGCCGGTCACCGCCCTGATGTGTAGTGATGTCACCTATGCCGAAATGATTTACGACACGCATCATGTCCATCCCGCCTCCTTCCATCTGGCACGGCGGATGATGGGCTCGAGACTGCTGTTCGTAACCGATGCCATGCGGGGAACCGGCATGGGTGAGGGCGAGAGCCAGCTCGGTGGCCAGACGGTCCATATCGCCAACGGCACGGCCCGGCTGGAGAATGGCACGCTGGCGGGCAGTATCCTCACGCTTGACGTTGCGCTGCGCAACGCGGTGCAGGCAGGTACATCATTGCCCGAAGCCGCCCGTCTGGTCAGCGGGAATGCCGCACGCTACCTTGGCCTGTCGGACCGGGGGGAACTCACGGTCGGGCGGCGGGCCGATTTTGTCGTTCTGGACCGGAACCTGCATGTCGAGGAAGTCTGGGTTGCGGGGGAGCGCCTGCATTGATCCGGGCACGAGCACACCTGCCCGACTGAAATGACCATAAGCAAGGCGAATGGAGCCCGTAAGCTGGATCATGCTCGGCCCATACGTGCAATGGGATAGGGGTCAGGTGCCGTTATGCCCGCCATAGTGCCAGATGGGCATTTCCATCAGGTTAATGCCATGGGCAGAAAGCAGCCGCCTGCCATCGAACATGCCGCCCTGCGGCGAAAAAGCACTGCCATTGGTGCCGATGACATAGGTGAAAAGCCGGGCTGCGTGCCGTCCGCTCCGTGCGATTCCGGGCGGATTATGCCGTTTCGCATATTTCGCAGGATATCGTGTCCCTGCTGCGTCATGAACCGGATATTGAACTGGCCACCACTGTTCATTTGAGATGAACCTTTCCTCAGGCCCATTCATTTAAATGATGAAAAGGGACACGATTGCCTTGTGCCGGAGGAAAAGGGTGCCCTGGAAACGATTATGTAAAACCATGGTGGTAACCACCAGACATAAAACATTGACAGACGTAAGCGGGCGTAGCCGACATCGGGCCACCCGTAAAAGACAGACCAGGGATCGTTATGGAAAAGCAGATTCATTCAATTTTAGAACAGTTCGACGGGTTGCTTCCTCTCATACTGAGATATGCAAGTCAGTTTCTGCTGGCCCTGATCGTTCTTTTTGTAGGCTGGAAACTTGTCAACGCCGTAACCCGCGCCATGGGCCGGATGATGGAAGCCAGCCATATCGAGCCGACATTGCGCGGATTCCTGCTCAGCGTGGTCGGGCTGTTTCTCAAAGCCCTGCTGCTGATCAGCGTGGCCTCCATGGTCGGCATTGCAACAACATCGTTCGTGGCCGTTCTGGGGGCTGCGGGGCTTGCGGTTGGCATGGCATTGCAGGGCAGCCTCGCCAACTTTGCCGGTGGCGTGCTGATCCTGCTGTTCCGTCCATTCAAGGTAGGGGATTCAATTACGGCAGGTGGCAGTTCGGGAACGGTTACATCAATTGAAATGTTTCGTACCGTGCTGCTTGATGCCAATAACGAGATTATTTACATTCCAAACGGTACATTATCAAACAATATCGTGATCAACCGTTCGGAATCAGACCGGCTTGCAGGCGCGGTCAGCCTGCTGATTGATTACAATGACGATCTGGACAAGGCACGCGCATTGCTGCTCGGCCTTACGGAAAATGATACGCAGGTACTCAAAGACCCCGCACCTTCCGTTTCCTTCCTGCCAAAGCCTGCAAATATTCAGGTTACGCTGGGGTTCTGGTGCGCACCGGGTGACGTGTCAGGGCTGGTCGCGAAATATTCCGAAGCCTCGATCAAGGTGCTTCAGAAGGAAGGATACCGCCTTGGTGTCACGGCGCGTAATGCCGCATGATCTACAATGGGCCTGTAACGGGTCTGTGTCGTCCTGACACGGCATGCCCCCCTCACGGTGTGGTGTGCCTGCGTTTCAGCATGGAATGTAAATCTCCAAAAAACGGGACAATTCAATTTGTTGTAAGGTCCACTGTCGCCCTGGGAAACGGCCCGTTATGATCGCCTTGATCTGGCAGAGAAATGGAGAGTTCTCCCTATGGCAATGACCCTTGGTCTGGTCGATCTGGAGCAGCGCGACAGGGTGGCTTTGTTTCCATCCTTTGGCCCCGGGCGGGGTGACCTGATGGAATTCCGCCGCGATCTGGTCGAGGGGACGACGGCTCTCCTGAAGTCGGGATCGGTCGATTATGAGGCACGTTCGATCCCCGGGCCGGAGGGGGCTCCCGCTGTTCGTGTCATCGTGTTCCGACCGCCAGAAAACAGGGCCGCAATGCCAGCCATTCTCTATGTCCATGGGGGCGGCATGATTGCCGGCACACCCGACATGCAGGCCGGCATGCTTGCCCGACTGGCATCACAAACAGGCGCCCTGATCGTCTCGGTCGATTATCGGCTTGCACCCGAGACGCCTTTTCCCGGTGGTCTGGAAGATGTCCATGCCGCCCTGGTGTGGTTACACGACCATGCAGGCGCAGTGAATGTCGATCCCGATCGCATCATGGTCATGGGGGATAGCGGAGGAGGGTGCCTGGCGGCGGCAACGGCACTGCTAGCACGAGATCGTGGCACGGTAAGATTGCGTGCACAAGTCCTGATCTACCCGATGCTGGACCTGCGCACAGGTGGGGCGGATGCGCCTTCCGATGATCCCACCACAGGGGAATTCGTCTGGACGCGCGCCCAGAACCGACATGCATGGTCTGCCGTGCGGGGCGACCTGGCTGCCGATGATCCGAGGTTTGGCTATCTGTCGCCCGCCTTCATGCGCGATCTGTCCGGGTTGCCCGCAACATTCATTGTTACGGGGGCGCTGGACCTGTTTCGTGATGAAGATGTGGCTTTTGCCCATCGCCTGTGGCAGGCGGGAGTGTCGACCGACCTCATTGTCTATGCAAATGCGGTGCATGGCTTCGACCTGTTGCCTTCTTCCCTTGCCGAGCGTGTCCGCCATGACGTGGTGAAAACTGTGCGTCGCCTGCTGTGATACCCGTGCTGGTGTCACACGGAACTTCATAATGATGAACGGACCAATAACATACTGAAATTATAAAACTTTTGGCGAATATTTTTTCAAATCTTCAGAATATGTCGCTTTCTTGGGGGACGGGAAATGGACTACAGAAAGTATCAGGAAGACAAACGTGCCGGTCGCCGTCTGGAATCATGAAAGGAAAGGGCGTGGCAGCTGTCATCATCGGGCCCTTGCGCGCAGAAGACGGCAAAATCGCGGACGAAATATTTTTCGATACCGTTCACCGTGGGACGGCACGGTACTATATATCGCTGACAGCGAGGAGTGTGGGCCGGGGCTGCCCCAAACCCGTCCGGGTGGAGTAAACGGCTTCTCGGTGCTGACGGGTTTATGGCAGAACTGAACAGAACGCCCGTAGGCTTCATGACGATTGATCCGTCTGGCTACATTGATCTTGCTTTCGTTAGTGCGGGTGCATTGGGCATGGGATGGCAATTATATCAGGCCGTCGAGCGGCGAACTGCATAGCTTGGCATAGTCCGCCTGATCACGGAGGCAAGCAGGAGGGCCAAGGTCATTTTTCGTGCGACAGGGCTAGACTGTAGAGCAGGAGCCGGTGGTTTTTTAAGCACAATGTGCCATTTGCGAACTTCAGGATGGCAAAGTGGCTCGGAAATTGAACATGGCGTCTGCCTTGTATTGCCAGGACGCCGCCACGCCGATGGGGTTCACGATCTTTGGCATGAACCACACGTTGCTGCTGGCGCGTCCCTGACGTGTTCTTCTGAAGCGTGACCATTGAAGGACATGGAATCAAATAGCACATCAAAACACAACTGTAGTGCTAGAGCAGATCCGGTTTGAATGGACACATTCGAACTGGTGAATATGCTCGATAAACAATGAGTTAGAGCAATTTCACTGAGCCGGAGTTCAGTGAAATTGCTCTAGTCCAGGCTCATTCTTTCGAGAATCGTAATCTTCGGTAAACCTGGGGCAATTCATTTGTGTACGACCCACATGGGGCCGTAATCCGGCAAGGATGATCAGGATGCAGGCCTACGTGCACATGTGAAATCATGGGGAAAGCATAATAGATCCGATCTCATTTCCCGGTGCGGGAATACAGCTTTTTATACGGGCGTAACTCTCCCTTACGCCATGGACACAGCGTTCAGGATCAAGTCCCGCACAATCAATCGCATTGCGAAACGCCGTCCAGGAAGCCCCGCGCCCCATCGGGTCCGCCGCCAGATGGCGTGCACCAAAACGGGCGCCATATCCCATTTTATCGACAAGCCTGATCAGGATGTTCGCACCAAGTTTGGACCCTTCGGCCACGTACAGCCACCCCATGGCGGTGGAGGGGTCGGTAATCTCCACAGATGTGCCCGGGGCGGGAAAGGCGATACCCAGATCCTGCATATCGGCGCTGACCTGCTGGAACCGGTTTCTTGCCGCAAGGTCCGGCACAATGCCTGCAAGCTGGTCATTATTGTAAAGCGGGTCGAGATCCCGGTGGAAAAGATACTGCATCAGCACAAAGTCCCGATAGCCTGCGGCATCCGTGAACATGCCACGGGACATGACGGTGCGATTGAGATCATCGTGAATCTGGTGGGTCGCTTCACGCACATGGGAGGACAGGAGTGTATGGGCGTTTCCATCATTCAGCAGGGCCATGTTTTTCTTCCTGTTACAATTTTATACTTAACATATAGTGCCTTGATTCTTGCCATTGACATGAACCAGTCGCCGTAATCTGGCACTTTTCACACATAATGCAACTAAGAATCAGGCGCAATAAATTCCTTGCTGCGGCTCGGTCCATATGAGTATCGTTGTGCTAATGATTCTTATTATCGTTGGTGAATGATGAACAAGACCCCCCTCGTGCAACGGCCAGCGTGTCGTTACCGCATGCTGGCCTCCACGGCCCTGGCCTGTCTCTGGCTGACCCCTGCATTCGCCGCATCACGGGCAACCGAAACGGTTACATCGCCCAAAACGGCCGGAAAACAGGCCTCTGCCCCGGCCCAGGTGTCCCTGTCACCCGAAGCACCCATCAGGCTTTCCCCCGTAAAGGTGCAGGGCAGCAGGGACATCATTGATCTGATGAAATTCGATCCTGACAAGGATCATAGCGAAGTGGGCAAACCGGCGGTCCTGACCACCACCACAACCTACAAAACCTTCCGTGACCGGCAGATTGACAGTCTGGAGGATTATTCGCGGCGCGTGGATGCCGCCGTCAATTACAGTAACGGCAATTCCAGCATCAATATCCGTGGTCTGGACCAGAACCGGATCCTGACAACAATTGATGGCGTGCGCATGCCGTGGGCCAATGATGGCGCCTATGCCGGCAGCTTCAATACCGCGCAGGGCGGGGTAGGGGACTTCGACTTCAATTCGCTGGGGGCGATTGACGTGGTCAAAAGTGCGGATTCAAGTTTTTTCGGCACCGGGTCACTGGGCGGCGTGATTGCCCTGCGCACGCTGGACCCGGAGGACATTCTCAAGCCGGGCAAGAATTTCGGCGGCCTGACCAAGCTGACTTATAATGGCGCAAGCGAGGCCGCACTGCTTAACCAGGCTTTTGCTGCACGCTACGGGAACACCGTGTTCCTGTTACAGGGCGGCTACCAGAATGGCAGCGAAACCGGCAACCGTGGCGATACGGGTGGCTATGGCCGCACGCGTACCATGAGGGATCCGGCGTCCTATCAGGTCGGCAATTTTCTGGGCAAGGTCCGGCATTATTTTGCCGGCGGCCACAGGATCGGCCTGACGGGGGAATGGTATGACCGCAATTATAACGAGGAAACCAAAACTTCCGAAACCACGGCAACCGACCGCTACTATACCCGCAGCGAAAACCAGCGCTCCCGCATATCGGCCAATTACGACTATCAGGCCGACAGCCCGACGGCCCTGTTCAGCGAGGCGCATTTCCTAGCCTACTGGCAGAGTATCAAGACCGATACCGACATCACCAACCGGGATTCCGCCAACGCCTCGACCTATACCCATGAGCATCTCAGCCTGCCCGTGCAGTCCTATGGTGTTACCGGGTCAGCCACAAACAATATCTTTACCGGCCCGCTGCACCACAAGATCACCTATGGCGGCGAAGTCTTCCTGACCGATACCTACCAGACCCAGACCGGCCAGCAGGCGGTCTCCAGCCCCTACCTGCATGACAATTTCTCCGACATGCCCAAGGTTCATGGCACGGATATGGGGGCCATCGTTCAGGACCGCATTGGCATCGGCCGCAATGAGTGGTTCCATATCACGCCGGGCTTCCGCTTCGATTATTTCCAGCGTGACCCGCACAATACTACATCCTACATGGCGAATGCGGGCTATAGTGGCCTGCCACACGGTGCCCATGGCTCGCACTTCTCACCCAAGGTGCTGGTGGAAGCGCGCGTAGCCCATGACCTGACCCTGTATGGACAGTATTCCGAAGCCTACCGCGCGCCATCGGCCACGGAAGAATACCTGAACTACAGCACCCCGCCATTCTATCAGGTCAGCGGCAACCCCAACCTCAAGCCTGAAAGCAGCAGGGGATGGGAAGTGGGCATGAAATACGGAAATTCCGAACGTGGGGCCAATATTTCGTTCTATGATAACCACTACAACAACTTCATAGACATGGAAGGGGTCAGCGGCTGCTCGGGGTATTACCTGTGTTATGGCTACACCAACCTGGCGCATGTGCGTATCTATGGCGTGGAGGCAAGTGTAAACTGGGCGTTTGACCGGCACTGGCACGCATGGGGTTCGTTTGCCTATGCCGATGGGCGCGATACCGACATGAACTTCCACCTCAGTTCGGTCGCACCCTTCCGCGGGATCATCGGCTTTGGCTACAAGAGGGATAACTGGGGCACCGACCTGTCGGGCACATTCGCCACCTCACGTGATGACGCCAAATACCTGACCACCACGGGATCATTACAGAACCAGTGGAAAACGCCCGGTTACGTCATTTTTGACCTGACGGGCTGGTACAGCCCGACATTCTACCGCCCACTGCGCATACAGGCAGGGATGTACAACATCTTTGACAAGGCTTATTACAACGCCGCCTCGCTGCCCTATGGCCAGTCATCCAGTTCCCTTTCGGAGCGGTATTACACGCAGCCCGGCCGCTCCTTCAAGGTAACTGCAAGGATCGAGTTCTGATGGCGGATAAACCAGTAAGCCCCGGCCGGATGGAAATGGGGCGGCGACTGTTTTCCTGCCTGCTGGCGGGCGGGCTGATGGCCGTACCACGCACCGGTTGGGGTGCCGGGGATGGCATGGTCACCGATTGCCGGGGGCGGCAGGTAAAAATCGGCCCCGCAAGGCGGATTGCCAGTATCGGCGGCACCATTACCGAAACACTTTACGCACTGGGTGCGGATTCACGTATTATCGCAGTCGATATTACCTCCACATGGCCCGAACAGGCCCTGCGCGAGAAGAAATCCGTGGGCTACATGCGCGCCCTGTCCGCCGAAGGCATTCTCTCGCTCCGGCCTGACCTGATCCTGGCCATGAATGATTGCGGACCACCGCCGGTTCTGACGCAGTTGATGGCGTCCGACGTGCCGGTCGTGTTTGTTGATGCCACACCGTCCGAGACTGCCATTGTAGCCCGCACGCACTTCCTGGCCGGATTGCTGCAGGCGGAAGCGGCGGGGGACCGGCTTTGTGCCGACATATCGCAGCGTTTTGACATACTGGCGCAGTGGCGCGCGACACATCCCGCAACAGGGCGGGTGCTGTTCATCATGCGCATGAGCAACAACCGCCCGATGGTGGCGGGCACGGGTACGGCGGCGGATGCCGTGATCCGCCTTGCCGGTGGCACCAATCCCGCAACGTTTGAAGGCTACAGGATACTCGATCAGGAAGCCCTGATCGGCCTGCAGCCCGATGCGGTCCTGACCATGGCGCAGGATGCCCCGCAGGTCCGCGCGGCCCTGCTTGGCAATGCGGGTTTCCAGTTGACCCCGGCAGGCAGAAATCAGGCCATCATTGCCATGGAAGGCGAACGCCTGCTGGGCTTTGGCCCCCGCACGCCCGACGCGGCGCTGGAACTGGCCCGTCGCCTGGGCACGCCCGCATGATGCGCGAAAGATCGCGCGCCCCCTGGCTGTTCGGCCTGCTGTCGGCCCTGCTGGTGCTGACCATGCTGCTGGCCCTTGATACGGGAGCCACGACAGTGCACCTGCGCGACCTGTGGCACCCCACCGGGGCGGAAGGACAGATGACCCGACTGGTGCTCAGGGATATTCGCGGCCCGCGCATCGTCATGGCCTGCCTGACCGGGGCGGCGCTGGCGGTGGCCGGTACGATCATGCAGGGGCTGTTCCGCAACCCGCTGGCCGATCCGGGGCTGGCGGGGGTCTCCTCTGCCGCAGCACTTGCGACCGCGTGCATCATCGTACTGGGCGGCACGTGGCAATGGACGGCGGCACTGGGTATGTGGACAGTGCCATGCGCGGGCATTGCGGGCAGTTTTGCAGGCATGGGGCTGCTCTATCTTTTCGCCACGCGTGGGGGCGTGACATCCATTACCGCCATGCTGCTGGCTGGCGTGGCCTTCGGGGCGTTCTCCGGCGCGCTGACCGGCATCCTGATCTTCCGGGCCAATGACGCGGCACTGCGTGACCTGACATTCTGGACAATGGGCAGTTTTTCGGGTGCGACGTGGCGCGGTGTTGGCCTGCTGGTGCCGTTCCTGCTGGTGGCCGGTGGCCTTGCGGCCTATCTGGCAACACCACTGAACGCCATGCTGCTCAATGAACGGAATGCCCATCTGATGGGCTATCCGGTTGAGAGGATCAAAAGCCTGTCGATGCTGGCGGTGGCCTGCGCCACGGGGCCGAGCGTATCGCTGGTGGGGGCAATCGGTTTTGTGGGGGTGGTCGTGCCGCATCTGGTGCGGCTCATGGTGGGGCCGGACCACAGGATCGTGCTGCCCGCCAGCGCCGTTCTGGGCGCCACGCTGCTGACCGGCGCCGACGTGATGGCCCGCACGCTGGCCAGCCCGGCGGAAATACCGGTCGGCATCGTGACCGCGCTGCTGGGCACGCCGGCTTTTGTCTGGCTGCTGGCACGCAGCCACCGCACGGGTATCGCCTGATGGGTCTGGAATTACGGCACGCAACATGGCGGCAGGGTGGCCGCGAAATCCTGCGTGACATGACCCTGTCCCTGCGCAGGGGACAGGTCACGGCGATCATCGGCCCCAATGGCGCGGGCAAGAGTTCCCTGCTGCACCTGGCCAGTGGGCTGTGCTCCCCAACAGGGGGAGACGTACTGCTGGATGGCAGACCGATCGCAGCCATGTCACCCCGGTATCTTGCCGCCCACCGCGCCATGCTGACGCAGGAAAGCGAAGGGGCAGGACAGTTTCTGGTGCGCCAGATGGTCATGATGGGGGCAGGGATGGCAGCCGATGGTCCTGATATGGCCCGGCAGGCTGCCCTGGCCGATGCGCTGGTGCGGCAGGTCGGGCTGGAACGCTTTGCCGGGCGACAGATGATGACCCTGTCTGGCGGTGAACGCCAGCGCGCCCATCTTGCCCGTGTGCTGATGCAGCTTGAGGTTGCCATGGCGTGCGGAACCGCCCCCGGTTTCCTCCTGCTTGATGAACCGATTTCCGCCCAGGACCCGGCCCATCAGGCGCTTGTCCTGCAACTGGCGCGCCGGCACGCGGACCGGGGCGGTGGCGTGGCGATCATATTGCATGACCTGAACTGGGCCGCAGCCTGCGCCGACCATCTGGTCGTGATCCGGCAGGGGGCGGTGCATGCGCAGGGACCACCGGGGTCCGTCCTGACACAGGATCTGGCCTGCACCGTTTTCGGCCTGACGGCGGGATGCGTTCACCTGCATGGCGCAACAGGCCGCCCCTTCATCCTGCCGCATGAAATACTCCATAAGGAAAAAGACCCATGTATATCGCCATGAACCGCTTCCGGGTAAAACCCGACTGCATTGCGGAATTTGAACAGCGCTGGCTGGACCGCGACGTGCTGCTCACAACCGTGCCCGGTTTTGTCAGTTTCCAGTTCCTGCGCGGACCGGTGCATGAGGACCACGTCCTTTATGCCTCCCATACCATATGGGCCTCCCGTGACGCATTTGCCGCGTGGACGCAGTCCGAACAGTTCCGCAAGGCCCATGCCCAGGCAGGGAAGGGCTGGAGCCTGACGATTGGCCCCCCGGTATTCGAGGGCTTTGATGTCGTTCAGGATATCGCGGGTCAGGGCTAAAACGATAGGGCAGCTCATGTGGCCGGTGACCCATGGTGATCATTTTACCGCCATTGGTCCGAACGAGGCCGTGCGGGCAGTCTTACGCCTTTGACTGCCTGAACAGCCAGTCCCTTGCGGCCCTGATATAAAAAAACTTACGCGCCGACCCCATATGATCAACCCCGTCAAACGCCAGGAAAGTGACATTGGCGTCCTTTGAAAGATAGCCGTTGACCTGATCCGTCAGCTTCTGTTGGTGATCGACAGAAAAGATGAGGGCAGGGTCAAGCTGTTCCTTCGGGCGCACGACCGTGCCACCGGCCTTTTTCCATACCGGCACGCATTTCTCATTCCATGGCGTCGCCTTGTCGTCTTCCGAACCGGTGATGATCAGGATTTTCTGTCTGGCAAGGGAGATGACATCGGCCGGGCGCCGCTGGCCCGCGATGATCAGCCCCGCGGCAAAGGTTTCGGGATGTCTGGCCATCAGCCACACCGATGTCATGGCCCCCATGGACCATGCCGGTGCAGTAAACCCGTCTGGGGTCAATCTTCAGCACCTTGTCACGCCGGTCCGCCCGATTGGGATTGCCATAATTCCATGTGTTGCCGAGCAGGGATTCAACCAGCCGGTAAGTATTCTCCACGTCCGATGTATGTTCCCAGTAATCGTTCATGGTCGTACGTTCGTAACGTGGGGTAATGACCACGCATTCATGCCGGTCCTGTTCTTCCGGCAGGCTCCAGATACTGGCGATGCACTGTTCGGTCAGCGTCTGGGCGCAGGTGCCATCGGGGATAGTGCCCGAATGCGTAACGGCCAGAACAAGAGGATAGGCCCGGTTCTCGCCCCCTTCCGCCAGAAAATATTTCGGCAGGTAAATGCTGTATTCAAGCCATGCGGACCGCGTATCATCATACATCGCCCTTTGGGTTGTTCTCCGGTCAGGGACAGATATGATCTGTGAATATTACTTTAACTATATGAAAATATTATATAAATCATAACCTGTAATCACAGTGCCTGTCTTATTCCCGCGCATGTTTTTCAAGGAAGGAGGGGACGAGCGGGTTATCACGCTGAAGGGAATTCTTGCTGGGCAGCTGCGATACATCCCATCCGCCACCAAGGTCGGCAATCAGCTTCACGCTGGCCAGCAGGCGGTTTTCCTGAATCTGCAACGCGGTTTCCTGATCCCCCAGCGCGGTCTGCTGGGTTGTAATCACGGTTGTATAAATGGCGGTGCCAAAACGGTATTCGTTCATCGACACGTCAACGGCCTTCACCGCCGCACGCACGGCGGCATTCTGCTGGCTGGCCTGATGTTCAAGGATACGCAGGCTGGAAAGCTGGTCTTCCGTATCCTGCAGGGCGGTCAGTACCGTCTGGCGATAGGTGGCGACCGCGTTGTCGTAATCGGCATTGGCCTCCTGCACCGCTGCCGTCCGGGCACCGCCTTCAAACAGGGTCTCGCTTCCCGCAGCCCCCAGCGACCAGATCCGGTTGGCAACCTGGATCAGCGACTGGACAGGATTGCCACTATAGCCATAAGCGGCGGACAGGGTGACATCGGGATAGAAGGCAGCGATGGCGGCGCCTATTTCCGCATTATATTCTTCCATCGCGCGTTCGGCGGCGGCAATGTCGGGACGGCGCTGCAGCAGTGTCGCGGGCAGGTCAACCGGCACGGCCGGAATGGTCGCAGGCATGGCCGCACGCGCAATGGTCAGATCGGCTGGCGCCCGGCCAATCAGCACCGCAATGGCGTGTTCATATTCCGACCGCGCCACATCCGTTGCGGTCGCACTGGCGCGGGTCTGGTCCAGCTCGGTTTCGGCCTGCAGTTCATCGCCGGCATTCAGGGTGCCACCTTCATGCTGGTTGCGGATGATCGCAAGGTTATGCGCGTAGAGATCTGCCGACTGGTCCAGCAGCAGCCTGAGGGATTCCTCATAACGCAGTGAAAAATAATCCTGGGCCAGCTGTGACTGGTACGACAGGCGCGCATTGGCAATATCGGCGGCACTCGCCTGCGTGGCCGTGACCTGTTCCTGTATCTGGCGGCGGATCTTGCCCCACAGGTCCAGATCCCAGTCGGCACTCAGTTCGGCAGCATAGGTATTGCGCGTGGAGCCGGTGCTGTAGGTCGTGCCGCTGGTGGACGTGGCCGTGCTGCCCTGACTGTTGCGCGCAAAGCTGAGATCACCCGAAAGCGTCGGATAAAGGCTGGCCTTCGCCGCATTCACCAGCGCCCGCGCCTTGCGGTACTGGGCTTCGTATTCCTTCAGGTTCTGATTGGACAGTGCGACCTGATCCTCCAGCGCGTTCAGCGTCGGGTC
>ERZ746981.142-NODE-142-length-57956-cov-35.702137_pt1 | contig 57956 bp, 52 predicted proteins | sample MGYA00374948_ERZ746981 | MGnify/ENA primary metagenome ERZ746981 (study PRJEB28757, sample SAMN06711160) | food metagenome | host: microorganism | place: China:Harbin | collected 2017-01-30 | study: EMG produced TPA metagenomics assembly of the Analysis of...
CTGCACCGTGCGCAATCCACCTGCCCCGGTCCGGCAGGATCTTCTGGTCACGCTGCGCCATCTGCTGGGAAACCGGCACTGGGTGTTGAGCAATCTGCTCGCGTTCTTCTATTTCGTGGGGCAGGCAGCCCTTTTCGGGTTTGCCCTGTATTACGCCCGTATCATCCTTGGCGGCACGGAACAGCTTGGCGCCAACATCATTACTTTCATCACCGTCCTGCTGTTTGCGGGCGTGCCCGCGTGCCTTCCGCTGGCCAGACGTCTGGGGCCTGTCCGCAGCGGGATCATGTGCCTGATCGCACAGGGGGCAGCCTATCTGGCGATGGCTGTGGCGGGCGCGTCCACGACAGGTTTTTTCCTGTCCGCAGCGCTTCTGGCGCTGGCGCAGGGCGTGATGTCTCCGCTGTATTACACCTTGCTGGCGGAAGCCGTGGATGATGGTGATCCGCACACCTCGACCGGATCGGCCGGGCTGGCGTATTCGATCAACACATGGGTCACGAAACTGGCAATGGGACTGACCGGCTTCGTTCTGGCGCAGTTCCTGTCACAGGGCCATTACGTCGAGGGCGGAGTGATGCAGCCACCGGATCTGTCATTCTGGATTATGGCCGGATTTATCTGGCTGCCGCTGGGGGCGGTCTGTCTGCAGGCCCTCTGTCTTCTGGCATGGCGCGACAGAGAATGAACATTCTGCCAGGCTTTCGATATTTTCCCCGGAAGCTAGGAGGTGTCCCGACCTGATTTTGGCTGACCAGGCCTGTCCGGTTATGTTTTCAGATCAGCTATGACCGGACCTTCTGCTCCCCGGCCAGGACTGTCTGTCGGCTGTGCAGGTAACAGACACCCAGATCAGACCGCTACCGGCGCAACGAAATATAAGTTTCCCATAGATCGGGAAAGCAGCTCTCCGGGAAAGAGGCAGGAATCACTCAGCCGAAACCTTTTTCCGACCACGCCGGACTTCGGGAACTCTTGTTATTTTCGCTTCACTGTTATCAGTATGAGCCGAAATTTTCCGGCCCAGTCCGATCTCCCGTGCAAGGGCGGAACGCTTCTCCGCATAAGCCGGTGCAACCATTGGATAGTCTGGTGGCAGACCCCAGCGAGAGCGATATTCCTCCGGTGTCATGCTGTAAGATGACATCAGATACCGCTTCAGCATCTTCAGTTTCTTACCATCTTCCAGGCAGATAATGTAATCCGGGAACACGCTCTTTTTAATCGGGACAGCAGGCTTCAGAGCTTCTGGCTTCTGCTCACCGGTTCCGACTTTAACCAGCGCATCGAATAGCTGATGAATCAGCGCCGGAATCTGCTCTGCCGGAACACTGTTGTTAGCCAGATAGCTGGACACAATATCAGTCGTCAGTCCGCGAAGAACGTTTACATCAGTTACCTTTTTTGATTGATTGTCAGACATAAGTTTTCTTTCTTTGGTTTTAATTATCGAATACTTTGCACACCGAACAATAAACCGCAAATCAGGATCACTCCCCATCACCCGTCATATGGGAGATACGTATCGATGGATGCGATCGAGAGGATAGAGGATGTTATGCACTTTGCATGAGCAGGTTAGCAGCATTTTTCAGCATGAAGCCTGCGAAGGCGATGGTGTGATTGTGGCGAGGGCTTCCTGCCTGTCGCAATACGCAGTCCAGCCCGAAGATCGTGGACAGCAGCCTCGAAACATCCCGCTTCCACCCAGCACCGGGATTGCTGGTAAACCGCAGCGCACGGCGGAAGATCGTTCGGCATCGCCCGCCATGCAATGCCGTAACGGATCACATACCGAACCCCGTTGAACAACTCCCGCAGATCGTGATGGCGTTGTTCCGCGTCTTCCTTCATCGGAAGAAGATACGGAATATCCAGCGACCACTTTTCGTCACTGATATCAGATGGATACGGACCGCGGGCAGTATTCATCCATCTGTTCTGCAACACTCACGCTATAAAATACATAACACCCTCTAGGCGATACGATGAACCTGCTCAGCACTCCAGACATAGGTGGCTGATCCCTGTGGGAACAGATCGATGAAAGCCTGGTCGGAGACGGTCAGTCCCCCTGTATATGATCCTAGTGCCGGCAGGATAATGCGGCTTATTCCTGTTATAAAACATGGACGGGCTATGGCATGGCCTCTGATACGCGTCGTGATCTTCGGGTGAAGGTGACCCGCCAGTTCCGCCCTGCCAGAGGGAATTGTCGCAGACGGGATATGCCTGAGGATCAGATTACCCGTCCGATATTCTTCAGACCAGTCGCCTCCAATTCCCGCAATCGGGTGCGCATCATGATTACCTGTGATCCACAAAGTGGCTTGCTTTCCGGTTATGGTATCAAGCAGTGTTCGTTCAGCATCAAGAAGACGTTCTCCCGCCTGACAGTCATGAAAACTGTCTCCAAGCGCTACCAGCAGGCGAAGTGAATGAGCCTGTACAAGCTGTAACACCTTCTCAAGCGTTGAAATCGTATCTCCCGGCGGGAGCAGTAATCCACGTGCCCGGGCAGACGTTCCCTTTCCGAGATGGAGGTCAGCCACTACAAGCGTCTGTGTTGCAGGCAGAAACACAGCACCTCCGGGCAGGAGCCATACTCTCTCACCGGCCAGAGAAATCTCCCGGAAGTTCAAAGTGTTCCTGCCAGTTCATAGAGCTTGTCCGCTTCCGCCATGAGATAGTCCTCTCCTTCTCCGCCTCGGATCTTTTCACGCCCCTGTTCCAGAAGAACAGGAACTGCAAGCGGCGAGACATGGGACAGGCTAACATGCTCGATATGCCCCTGAATGCGATCCAGCATATGTGACAGCCGCCCCAGATCGGTCAGCCCCTCCTCTGCCTGAAGGCGTGTTGCCCGCAGGAGAATATGATCGGGGTCGTATTTTCGCAGGACGTCATAAAGCAGGTCACTGCTGATCGTCATCTGACGGCGATTTTTTTCCCGTCCAGGATAATTACGCTCTATCAGCCCGGCGATGATGGCAACGTCCCGGAACGTACGGCGGAGCATGGCACTTTCGGCGAGCCAGTCTGCAAGATTGCTTCCAAGCAGATCTCGGCTGAACAGGTCCGTCATGGTGCCAGTCGGATGGACGCACCAGCAGGCGACCATATAGTCGTTGGCCACGAAGCCAAGGGGGCCTTTTCCAGTCTCCTCCAGCTTCTTCGTCAACAGAAGCCCCAGAGTCTGGTGCGCATTCCGTCCTTCAAAGGGATACGCCACAATGTAATGCCACCCTCTATGTGGAAAAGTCTCAACCAGAAAGTTTTCTGGCCCCGGCAGATGTGAGCGGTCTGCCTGAAGGGTGAGCCAGTCCTTCACAGACTTTGGCAGTACAGTCCAGGAAGATGGCGTATGCAGCATCTCACGGACATGTCTGGCCAGACCGGGTGAAATGGAAAGCTGATTTCCCCCGTAAACCGGCACTCGCGGGTCCTTGCCCCGGCCACGGGCCGCCTGAACCGTGGTATCGTGCAGTCCCAGAAATTCCAGCAGCTCGCCACCCAGGAGGAATATATCGCCCGGAACGAGCGTAGAGGCGAAATACTCGTCAATCTCCCCATAGGCTTTTCCGCGTCGGGATTTGACGTGTAGCATCGGAGCATCGACGATGGTTCCGATATTCATCCGGAACTGCCGGATGATCTGCTCATTGCGAACCCAGAGCTGCCCCAGTGAGTCCCGGAAAAGACGCCGATGGCGTTCATAGGCCTGCAAGGCATAGCCACCGTCTTCGATAAATCGAACGACCTCATCGAAATCCGTGCGTGAAATCTGGCTGTAAGGCGCAGTCTGACGAATTTCTTTATACAAAACATCTGGGAAAAACGGTCCCGCACAAGCTGTGACCAGCACATGCTGAGCCAGAACATCAAGTGCCCCGGCGCGTGGCGGATCGCCGTCGAGTTCGTGACGCAGAACGGCCTCTCTGGCCGCTTCACATTCCAGCACTTCAAACCGGCTGGCTGGCGCAAGAAGCGCACGTGATGGCTCGTTCATCCGGTGATTGGCCCGGCCGATCCGTTGTGTCAGGCGGGAGATCTGCTTTGGTGCTCCCACCTGAATGATCTGATCCACTGCTCCCCAATCCAGTCCCAGATCAAGTGAAGACGTAGCCACCACTGCTCGCAGAGCGCCTCGGGCCATGGCCTCCTCGACCCTGGCCCGACGCACCGCATCCAGACTGCCATGATGGAGGCCGATGGCCAGATTTTCCGCATTGCCTTTCCACAAAGCCTGAAACAGCAGTTCCGCCTGCGCCCGGCTGTTGACGAACACGATGGTCAGGCGAGCATGGGCAATTTCAGTAAGGATTGCAGGAGCGCTTCCCAGGCCTGTACGGCCGGCCCAGGGGAGATAACCCCGCTGGTCAGGCAAAAGCACATGAACGTCCGGACGCACCCCGTCTTTCGCTTTGACAAGACGAACACCAGAGGCTTTCCCCGTTGGGGAAACCCATGCAGCCATGGCGGAAGGGTGCGCCACGGTTGCGGATAAGCCATTGATGCGGAGCGATGGCGAATACGCTCGCAGACGGCTGGCGCAGAGAGCAAGCTGGTCTCCCCGCTTCGTGCCCGCAAGCACATGAACCTCGTCGATGATCAGAACCCTGAGTCTGGAAAAATAAGCGGCAGCGTCAGGATATGACAGAAGCAGCGCCAGGCTTTCCGGTGTCGTCAGGAGAATATCCGGCGGACTTTTCTGCTGCCTCTTCCGGCGTGCTCCGGACGTATCTCCACTACGGACCTCAACACGGACGGGCAGGTTCATGTCCATGATGGGGCGGGACAGGCTTTCTGCGATATTGGTCGAGAGCGCCTTCAGGGGACTGACATAGAGCGTGTGGAGCCTTCCTTCGGCCTGAGCGCCTTCTGCCAGTTCGATGAGGCTGGGCAAAAAGCCCGACAGTGTCTTTCCCCCACCCGTCGGCGCGATGAGAAGCGCTGATACTCCGTCCTCCGCGGCCTGCAGCATGGCCAGCTGATGAGGCCGGGGAGACCAGCCCTGTCGGGAAAACCACGCCTGAAAAGGTTCGGGAAGACGTTTTCTCATTAGTTCGGGAAACGCACACGCGTTTCGCGGGTTTTTTCCCGGTTCTTACACGACTGACGGAGAAGCCCGGGTGGACTGGCCTGAGCTGAAATCGGAAGGGCTCTTCTGAGCACCCGATGCATTCTATATCGACTCCCTCCAGCCAGTGGCCGGCCGGCTGGGTTGTCGAAGAAACCGACCTGTTCGCGCCTGGCTATCCGAACGTGATTCTGGTGCCGGTTACCGAAGACGAAGATCTGGCAATATCGGATTTGTCGGTCGTAATAGAGCCGATCAACGAGAGCGGCTGTTCGAAGCGATGCGTTGTCGTCTCGCACCTTATGGCGACGACTTCAAAAGCCCTCATCGAGCCAACGACATCGAGGATCACTCCCGAAGAGTTGGCTGAAGTTCGGCAACAGATCGCCATGACAACAGGTCTGGCGTAAACCTCTGCGAGATACCCGGCATCTGAAAGATGAGGTTGCTTGCGAATGTCGTGGCTAATGGAAATTTCTGGCCCTGACTGCAACCGGCCTGCTATCATTCTCTCCGATAAGCCCAAGCAGCATGGTCCCGTCTTCAAGGTTTCGGACCACGACGTGCATGACATCGCCTTCGCGCTGCAGGGCGCCGTGAACGATCATCAGCGACGCCCCCATGGCGACGGCCCGTTGCGCTTCGATCCGGTCTTTCCACAGGATCAGGCTGGCCACCCCGGTTTCATCCTCGATCGTGACGAACATCACGCCTTTTGCCGTACCGGGGCGCTGACGCATCAGCACGAGGCCCGCAATCACCACACGGGTTCCGTCCCGTGATGTCGCGAGATCCTCACAGGGAATAATGCCTCTTTCCGTAAGCCCCTCGCGCAGGAATGCCAGAGGATGTGCCCGTAGGGTCAGGCCGGTCGCGAGATAGTCTTCCACAACGTCCGAGCCTTCGGTCATCGGGCGCAGGATGACGGATGGTTCAATGACTTCCGGAGCAGGCCGGTTACGTCCGCGATCTGCCGCTGCAAACAGAGGGAGAGGTTCATCCGCCAGCCCCCTGATCTGCCACAGGGCCGTGCGGCGATCGCAGTTCAGGCTGGCAAACGCATCCGCTTCGGCCAGACGCTCAAGAGCGGTCGTTGGAACGTCCGCCCGGCGCCAGACATCTTCGACACTTTCGTAGAGAGGCATGCGACTGGCAATCAGACGGGCGGCGTCCGCGTTCGCCAGTCCCTTCACCAGCCGCAGACCAAGCCGAACCACTAGCCGCGCACTGCCTGGCCGACCTTCAAGCGTACAGTCCCAGCGGGACTGGTTCACGCAGACCGGTCGCACCTCGACCCCATGCTCGCGGGCATCGCGGACGATCTGGGCCGGGGCATAGAACCCCATGGGCTGACTGTTGAGCAGTGCGGCGCAGAAGACGTCCGGATGATGGCATTTCAGCCACGACGAAGCGTATGCGATCAGCGCGAAACTCGCGGCGTGGCTCTCGGGAAATCCGTAGGAGCCAAATCCTTCCAGCTGACGAAAGGTGCGCTCGGCGAACTCCTGGGTGTAGCCGTTGGCCACCATGCCGCGCACCATCTTCTCACGAAAATCGGCGATGGATGCCGTATGATCGCGCATCTTCATGCCGCGTCGCAGCTGGTCGGCCTCACTCGGCGTAAAGCCCGCACAGTGAATGGCGACCTGCATCGCCTGTTCCTGAAAGAGCGGCACGCCCAGGGTCTTGCCGAGGATCCGGCGCAGGGCCGGCGAAGGACAATCAGGCCGTTCCAGGTCTTCACGGCGGCGCAGATAGGGATGGACCATATCGCCCTGGATCGGACCGGGCCGCACGATCGCCACCTGAATCACCAGATCGTAGAAGGTGCGCGGCCGGGTGCGCGGGAGCATCGCCATCTGGGCGCGGCTCTCAATCTGGAAGGTGCCGAGCGTGTCGGCACGGGCGATCATCGCGTAGGTCCGTTCGTCTTCGGGCGGGATCGTCGCCATGTCATAAGCGCGACGTCCGTGTCGCACCAGAAGATCAAAAGCGCGCTGCAGACAGCCCAGCATGCCGAGGCCGAGAACATCGACCTTCATGAAGCGCAGTTCGTCGATGTCATCCTTATCCCAGACGATGATCTGACGATCTTCCATGGCCGCGGGCTGGATCGGCACCAGCTCGTCCAGCCGGTCATGGGTGAGGACGAAGCCGCCAGGATGTGTTCCCAGCTGACGCGGAAAGCCCAGGATCTGGCGGGCGAGATACAGCGTCAGAGACAGTCGCCTGTCGCGCAGATCGAGACCGACTTCTCCTGCGCGGGCTTCGAGCTTTCCCTGATCGTCCAGCGCGGACGCAAGATGTTTCGAGAGCAGGCCCAGCACATCGTCAGGCAGGCCCAGTGCCTTGCCGACGTCGCGCACCGCGCCTTTCGGCTGATAACGCATCACCGTTGCGCACAGGGCCGCCCGCTGGCGGCCATAGCGCCGGTAGATCCACTGGATGACCTCCTCACGCCGGTCGCTGTCGAAATCGACGTCGATGTCGGGCGGCTCGCGACGCTCCACCGAGATGAACCGCTCGAAGAGAAGACCTGAGCACACCGGATCAATGGCGGTGATCCCGAGCACGAAGCAGATGGCGCTGTTAGCGGCCGAGCCGCGTCCCTGACAGAGGATTCCGATCGCACGTGCATGCCGGACGATGGTGTTGACCGTCAGGAAATACGGCGCATAGCCAAGCTGGCCGACCAGCCTGAGTTCATACGTGAGCTGCCGTCGCACGTCGTCAGGCGCGCCGGCCGGATAGCGTAACGGCAGGGCCTCGCGCACCAGACGAACCAGCGTATCCTGGGACTCCTCGCCCTCCACATCGGTCTCGGACGGATACTGGTAACGCAGTTCACTAAGCGAGAACCGGCACAGGGAGGCGATCTCGCCCGAGCGGGCAAGCGCCGTTTCATGGCCCCGGTAGAGCGAGGCCATTTCAGTCGGGCCGCGCAGATAGCGATCCCGCCATGGCTCGCGCAGCGCGCCGAGTGCGTCCATGCTCACATTGTGCCGGATGGCGGTGAGCAGATCCTGCAGCACGCTGCGGTCGGCGGCGTGATAGAGCACATCGCCGGTCACGACTGTCGCGACGTTGGCCGCATGGGCCAGCCGCTCCAGCGTATTCAGGCGTTCCGTATCGCCCGCCCGCCAGTGACGGCTCAGGGTGAGCCATATCCCGGCGCAGTGACGGCGGATCCGCGTGAGAGTATCCAGCCGTTCCTGCAGCACGGCATACGGGGCGTCCGAAGAAAGCAGCAGCAGGCGGGAGACGCGCTCGCCCGTCAGATCGCTCCAGGTCAGATCGAGCCGTCCACGCTCGCCGCGCCGATGGCCGAGGGTCAGCAGGCGACACAGCTGGCCCCAGCCTGCCCGGTCCACCGGATAGGCCAGCAGAACACTGCCGTCGCACAGCTCCACACGGGCACCGGGCAGCAACCGGACGCCGTGAGACAGTGCGGCTGCGTGGGCGCGGACGATGCCGGCGACCGTGCCATGGTCGGTGATACCGAGCGCCGGATACTGCAGCCGCGCCGCACGGGCGAACAGTTCCTCAGGATGGCTGGCGCCGCGCAGAAACGAGAAATTCGTGCAGGCCTGCAGTTCCACATAGGCGGACGAGGCCATGTCTCATCTCCCGCGCGGATGCCGGTGCGGCGTCGCATCGGGCTGCGGGGCTGCCGGTCGCCGGCACAGCACGAAGCCGCTGCGCTCGAGATGCTCCACCAGACGTTCGGCCACCACGCGGGCCATCAGTTCGTCGGCGTCATGCACGCGCCGTCGGCCGTCATAGCGAAGTCCATGAATCAGCGCCTCGGCGATCTCGGACGGCGAGGCCGGCGACAGGTAGTCCTTCGTTTCGTCTGCCCCGTTCATCAGAACAGCCCGTGGAGGAACCACGCCCCATCCCCTGTCCAGCTGTGCGTGCCGTCGCCCTGGCGATACAGCCAGAAGCGTTCGCCATCTTCGGTCTCGGCAATCCAGTAATCGCGGGCGGCGTGAAACTCGCTGTCCGAGAGCCACCATTCCCCCTGGATGCGCTCAGGACCGTCTGCGCCCCGCACGCGATGCGTGCGGCCGTCCCAGACAAAGCGCTGCGGTGCGCCACTTTCGGTCCCGGCTTCGACACGTAAGGGCTTTGGCGGATCGAGCAGTCGAATGGGGCGGACGAAGGGAAAAGAGGTTATCGGGTCCCCCCCTTCCCTTCTCCCTGTGACAGGGCATTGGACCTGGGCACGCTCGGGGATCTGGCTGGCCCGTGGCGTAAGACGGAACACCCGTGACGCGCCGACACGGTTGCACAGGCGGTCCACCAGACAGGCGAGATCGCCACCCCCATCCTGTCCGCGCTCAAGCACGGCCTGGTCACCCGTGGTCTGCCGCGCTTCATGACGGGAGACGGTCAGCGTCATCACCTCGATCCCGAAACCCGGCTCGATGACGGCGATCTGCTCCTGCAGAAGGCGGCGCAGATGGGCCGGCTGATCGACGGGCGACGCGGTGCCCACGCGCACCGGCTGGAGCGTGCCATCGACACGCTCGCAGACCAGATCGAGCTGCCGCGCACCCTGACCGCGCTGGCGCAGGATCGCAGAGATTTCGTCCACCAGTTCCCCGATCACCGTCGCCAGGGCTTCGGCCGTGCCGATCGGTTCCAGCATCTGACGCTGTGCGCGGATGGCATCGGGCGGAATGATCGGACGGATGGGTTCGGGCCGGACGCCCAGCGCCTCGTCCAGCCGTTGCATCAGAAGATCCCCGAAACGCCGTGTCAGAGGCGCGCGGGCCGTGTGCCGCAGATCGCCAACCCGCGTGAAACCGAGACGGATCAGTCCCTCGCAGGTCTCGGCCGGCAGGCGCAGCGCCGCAACGGGCAGCGGATCGAGAGCGGCAGCCGTGCCGCGCGACGGGACGAGTGTGTCCCGCTCACGTCCGAAGCGCGCCAGCGCGTGCGCAGCGCCGGGCGTGTCCGCAAGGGCGAGGCGGATATGATAGCCCAGCGCTTCCAGCCGTTCGCGTACGGCCGCCAGCATGGCGTCCTCGCCACCATACAGATGGGCGCAGCCGCTTGTATCGCACCACACGCCGTCCGGCGGATCCGCTGACGTCAGAGGGCACAGCCACAGACACCATGCCGCCAGTCGCTCCAGAGCGGCGTTATCCGCTTTCCGGTCGCCCTCAAACGTCGCGAGGTCGGCGATCAGGCTCCGGGCATGGGCCAGTGCCATTCCAGGGCGGACACCAGACTGCCGGGCCATGACATCGGCTGCCATCACCACGGGGCGCCGACCATCGTGCTCATGCAGCACAAGCCCCGTCCCGATGATCTCCTGCGGGTGGCGACGCCGCCACAGATCCGTATGCCACAGGGGAAGCCAGATCGAGAGGATCCGTCGCATGACCGGGTAATCCGTATGTCCAGGTGAAAGGGCGTCCGTCCCGGCTGCGAAGCAGTTCGATGCGCCAGTGTTCCGGCCCGATCACGCTGTTCAGCGACACCGGCCGCGCAGCCCCGATCCGCCAGCGCGTTTCACAGGCGCTGGGAGGCGGCAGGATGCCGTTTGGGGCGGGACGGAGCAGAAAGCCCGTGGTGCCCGAGCTTTCGGCCGCGAGCTGCAGGCGGCGTGAGGCAGTCAGGGCAAGCGGAACGCAGAGATCACAGACCAGCGCCGTCACCCCGCGTTCGCGCAGGATGTCTTCGCAGAGCGAAAGAAGATCACGGGTCTCGCTCTGCACGCAGATCACCCGTCCTGGTGCGAGACCCGCGCCCTGCAATCCGGCCGTATTCAGGTTGAGATGGTGTGCTGCAAGCCACACCACCTGACCCGGTGTCCGGGCCAGAACGTGGGCGACAAACCGGGTGGGGCGAGCGAGCAGGGCACGGTCACAGCCGGTTCCGAGGAACTCATGCACGCGGCCACGGCTCAGGCCCCCGCCTAGCCGGTCATCGAGAGCGGTGAAGCCTGTTGGAAGACGGGTGGCGATCTCAGTTGCGGCGTGGTGCCGCTCCATGCGGCGGATCTCGTCGCGCAGGAGTGCGAGCGTATCGGCTGTTCTCCCGGCCATGGTGTGTCCTCGCTCAAAAACAAGAACATAAAGAGAACAAATAACCGCTCTGAGTCAAGAATGAACCGAACCGGCGTGAAGAGCGAGGCTGTCCTCATGCCGGGGGAGGGGAGCGTAATCCGTGAGCACGGTGTTTAATTGTGGGCATTCAATTGAATATGATGTCAGCAGCTACAGGAATGAACGTCCGACGTCGGATCAACCTGATGCGTGGCGTGAGTAAGAAGCGATTAGTGCTGGCGGGCACCTGGTCAGAAAATAAAAGTGTTTCACGTCAGGAATTGCCCACGGATTTCGTCAGATTATGCGTGTCTATGCCCGGGTGAATCTCGTTCTTATTCTGCTGAGCATCTTATAGTTGCGGCTTCAGCACGTTCGGCGCGATTTCTTACACTCTTGCCATTCAGGCCCTGCGTTACAGTCGAAAAGCAGGTGAAGTTTGCGACCACGATCATCGACAGCCGTACACTGCATGGGACACTGGAGACGGTAGGCCTCGTCGGGCATGATGTGGCAACAAGAAAGAAGAGACCGATGCTGTGCCAGAACTCTTCCCGCGATGGCACCATCCACCAACTCGATCGGCGCGAAGACCGGATCATCTGCTGCCTACACAAACAACACCTTTCCCTACTACTATGATCTACATACAAAAATTCCAGTCAATGTGGCATGAAACAAACGGTAGAGCGAACGACTTCACGGTGCCCGCTAACTTTCAGCCCTCCTCCGGCCAAAGAAAAAACAATCCCACCAGCAGTGGCACAGGAGCCAGAAAAAAGCCCGACGTCGCATGCCGCGCGAAAACCGACAGAAACGCACCGCTGATACACCCCGCCCAGCCAAGTCCCGGCAAAGCCGACGCGACGGTAAACTTTGACTCCCCCCGGCCAATACCCCAAAGAAAACCAGCAATATTATCAGCAAATTTCACAATATTATTTGTTACGACAATCGTCTGCACCGACACGCCGGAAAAACGCGACAGCGCTTCGCCCTGCATCGCCATCGCCACAGCCAGCAGCAGCGTCTCCACCCGCGAACTGTCCCCGGCGGGGTGGGACCAGTGCATCATCTGGGCAGCAGCAAGCAAACCCGCCATCCAGAGCCATTCATGACGGTACGCGGGCAGCGCCCGCCGCAGCAGGCTTGCCCCCAGCGCACCGCAAAAAAACAGCCCGAGGACCGTCCCGACAGACGCTGCCCTGAACCAGTTCCCGTCGGCCAGCGAAATACCGAACGTTGTGGCATTTCCCGTCATTGCAGCCGTGAAAATGCCGCGGAGTTCCACATACCCCACGGCATCCACATACCCGGCAATCAATCCCAGCGACAGAACACACAAAGCCGAACGGGTGAGGGAAGTCATCACACGATCAGCGGCTTGTCCTGACGCAGCTTCGACAGCGTCTCGTCGTCTAGGTTCAGGTGTTCCTTCACCATCTGACGCGGCGACAGACCCAGCCACTGATTGGCCGAGAAATCGGCAAAGTGATCGCTCTTGAACGCTTCCAGAAAAACCATTGGTTCATCACCAATGTTCTCCAGATAATGTCCCATTCCGAGCGGCACATAGCCCACATCTCCCGCACAGTAATCGAACGTCCGCGCCTTGCCGCCGGAAGCGAAAACTGTCATACGCGCGCGGCCACGAACGAAATACTGCCACTCGTCGTTGTTCGGATGCCAGTGCAGCTCACGCATCCGTCCCGGCTCGACAACATTGATCGCGGCTGCGATGGTCGAGGCCGCCGGAAAATTGCGCGAATCCACAACCCGCACGGTCCCGCCTGCCGCTTTCGCAGGCTCCTGCTTCAGAAAGCGATGCGTATACCGGATCGGCGACGGCCCCTGCGGACATTTGATCGCATCTTCCTTCGCAACCGTCGGTTCGGTTCCGCTGAAGATCCACCGGGTCTTTTCAACATCCGTCGGCAGATTGGCGAAGGCCGATTCCGGCACGCCGAAATTCTTCGCCAGAACATGGCGCGGTGTATGAGCGAACCAGTCGCTGATCAGAAACGTCTCGTTCTCCGAGAAATTAGCATCATCAAAAACAAGCAGAAATTCGCAGCCTTCGTCGCCAAGTCCTTGAATAGAATGAGGAACTCCCGCCGGAAAGTTCCAGATATCCCCGGCCTCGACATCATCCACAAAAGGATGCCCGCTGGTATCCAGCGCCGTCACCCGAGCCTTCCCCGCAATCATGAAGCCCCACTCAGCTTCTTTATGATAATGCAGCTCCCGGTACCCGCCCGGCTTGAGCCGCATGTTCACCCCCGCCAGCGTCGTGGCGGCGGGCAGTTCGCGAATGGTAATCTCCCGCGCCCAGCCTCCGGAGCCAAGACGGTTCCGCGCGTCAGCGTAAGAAAATTTCAGATTCGGAATGGTGCCGGCATCCGTATCCGGTGACGCCAGAAGATCTGGAACCTCCCGCTCACGAGCAAGATTCCGCGGCCCCAGAATACTCGCGCCCCGCCCGTCACGAATAGGTTCGGGCGCTTCAGGTTTCGAATCAACCCATGGAAGATCACTCATTGGTCTGCCTCCTGCCTGATGAGAATTGTGACAAACTATCGCAGAACGGTGGACCTCATATTGATCCTCGTCAAAAAGGCTGCCCAAACCAAGCGCGCCAACAAGAATATAATTCAGTCCCAATCCTATATGAGGAGCGCGATTTGGACGCATGCAAATACGCCGCCTCGCGCCTGCAACTGAGCCATTTGCGACATCATGTTATACGGCGTGTGGGGATTCACATGAGGCTTGGGTTATGATTCAAGCTTCTGATGGAACGCTTTGTGCTGACGGACGCCCAATGGGCGCTGATTGAACCTCAATGTCTTGGCAAATCGACGGATCCGGGTCGAAGCGGTCGCGACAACCGTCTTTTCATGGAAGCGGTGCTGTGGATTGTGCGCACTGGCAGTCCATGGCGTGATCTGCCTGCCCTGTTCGGCAACTGGAGCACGGCGTTCCGTCGCTTCAGCGACTGGCGCAATGCCGATGTTTTCAAACGGATTTTCGAGGCCCTGTCCGGTGATCCGGACATGGAATATGCCATGGCCGATGCAACGATCGTGAAGGTTCATCGTCATGGGCAGGGCGCAAAAGGGGGACTCAGAGCCAGGCCATTGGCCGCTCGAAGGGCGGCATGACGACGAAGATTCTCGCGCTGACGGATGCCCTGGGTAATCTCGTGCGTTTCCGTCTGATGCCCGGACAGCGCTTCGACAGTGTGGAAGTGCCACCGTTGATTGACGGTCTCACATTCGATGCCTTCATCGCCGACAAAGCGTTCGACAGCAACACCATCATCGCTGAACTCGATGAAAGGGGCGCTACGGCCGTCATTTCCCAGCACCCAAGGCGCTCAAAGCCGCTACCCCTTGACCGGGAAATGTATAAATGGCGGCACCTGATCGAGAACTTTTTCTGCAAGCTCAAGGAATTCAAACGCATCGCTATGCGTGCCGACAAAACGGACAAAAGCTTCAGCGCCATGATCTGTCTCGCTGCAGCCATCATCCACTCACGGTGAATCCCCACAGACCTTAATCCACATATCGCGCATCGGCCGCTCAAACGACCTTAAACTCAGATATGAACATCATAAGTCCAATCGCGCCATTCTTTAGATCACCCGACCGGTATATCGATCTCTTTCACTTCAACGATCGCCGCAATTTCTGAATAGAGATCGACATTCTGTCCGGGTGCAGAGATCGAGATGACCAACGCATAGCGTGCCTTGTCAGAGACACGCTTTTGGCCTGGATGTGATTTCCACCATCCGCCGACCGGATAGACGGCAATCGCGTCATGACCGGCCAGATCGACGGCTCGTCCGCGCCAAAGGTCGCAATGCAGGGAACCAGCCTGAATTGCTTTTGGTCCCAGGAGCCAGCAGCTTTTTTCGCCACCCACCTCTGTTCCATCTCTGACCTGACTGGAAGATATGCGGCTACGAAATCGTGTTTTGGTTTCACTACGCTTCTTCATATCAAAGCGAAGACCAAATGAACGATACGTATCGGGCCGAGTGGCAGCTTTGCCCGTCAGGTTAGGTTCGATGAAATAGGACAATGTGACCTTCATTGTTACTATTTCGTTTTCGAGTTGTTCCAGTGCTGCTTTAGGCCAAGGCAGATCGTAAAAGTGTACCTCATTGAATACTCCGGATCGACCGTCTGTTCCTAACGCAAAAGGTTGAATTTCCGCTTGGGCAATTAGTGTAACGTCGTTTTTTGCTGATAAAATGGCGCGTTCGATATCGGGCACACCGTATCCGAATTCGCGAAGATGATGTTGTTTCAGCGCTTTAGGTCCGGTTTTCCAATGTGCACCACGACCGATGAACTTTTTTTTAATTGGCTCTGGCCAGCGTGCCGAGTCTACGGTGAGGGCGCGGTGCGTCTCTGGCCAGAGATCGGGCCGGGCCGCCTGCAATTGGCCGATAAAATGCCCTGCCATGCCAGTAGCGGCGCTCGTCGCCCAGAAGGGAACCAAAGGCTCTGTTGTCACGTCCGATCCGGTCGACAGAAGAGAAACCGATGGATCCCAGCCGCAAAAGCCAGTTGCGTCCGACATCATATTGCCGGCTTCAAACAGCACCTCCGGCTTGATAGGCGTAAGATCGTCGGGAAGTGATTGCGAACCACGGCTATAAGGGCTGCGATGATTGGCCGGTACTGCCGCGTGCAATACTGGCGGTGGTATCGGTGGCTGCTCTTTCCGGGTAAAGCCTCCGATAGTAAGGACATTCCAGCTTTGGGACGGGTCTTCCAGAGGTTGAGACGCCAAAACACTCGCCGCCATGCCACCGGAGACATTTCCGGTCGCGACGACCATCAGTCGTTTGGGCAGTTCGGAAGACGGCGTGTGTCCATCCATCTCACCTGGCATGGTCCCAGATGCAATCTGATCAAGCGCGCCACTCCAGGTCGACGGGCGACCGGACGGAAAGTCAGTCGCGGAGGTTGCGATGCAAAAACTACGTAATATCTCGGGCCGCTCAATCTCGACTGCACTAACAGCGCCTTGGGTGACGACGCCATAGCTCGGCGGCGTGGTAGGAGGGAAACCGTGCGGAGGCAACAGCTTCATGGATTCCACACCGTGCGTGAGTATCACTGGTTGCGCGTCGTTCATCAATGACTCGAGATCGCCATACAAAACAAGACCGGCAAGAGGCGTGCCATGACCGCCATCTGGTTGGTGATCATCGCTTCCCCAAGCAGCGTCGTAAGCCCAGGCGCCACGTAGACCTGGGACGATCAACGGATGGGCGGCGGCAATCCCGGTGTCGAGCGCACATACGACGGGGGCATCGGCGTCCGGTGGTGAAACGCGCTCGACAAACTCTGTAACCCAGTCGTGCTGACTAAGACCTTTGTCTCCGTGATCCAGAAATGGCTCAATCGTCCCCGTTGCGCACCTGATTTCACTGATTGCCCCAGGCGCCCGCAATGAAAATGTCGCAATTCTCGATGCGGTTGTATGAAAAAAGAGCACGGTAATATCGGGAAAGATCAGGCGATCAGAATGGACGTCAATATTCTCATTTCGCGCCGCATCAACTAAGAGATCGGCGACAAGAGTCGGCTGACGAACCCACAACTCCCACCAAACAATCTCCGGTGAATCCAAGTCGACTGCACTCGTAAACAACGCCTTTGCTTCAGCTGCACGGATGTCTTCTAAAGCTTCGAAACGATCGACATAAGGCCGCTGATGACCATCAGGTTCACGGCCATAGTCGGTTATCTGTCTCCGTAAAAGTGCGCGTGAGTCGTCAGCTACGAAGAGCAAAGCGCTTTCTGTACGGTCATTATTTCGTCGAGACTGGATTACTGTTACGTCTTGCGAAGGGAGTTCCAGAGACTTCGGAATTTTTATCGCCTTGGTGCGAGAGTTTTCTGCTGGCTCAAGAGTCGTGATTTCAATAACCGTACCTGATTTCATCCCGGGGATAGACAGTCGATCATCATAATCTCTCTGAGGGATTTCCCCGAGAGCTGCGGCAAGTTGCGCAAGAAGCTTCGCTGCATGCGCCGCATAGTCACGCCGTAACGGTTTACGTTCCTGACTACGGGCCGGATAGGTGTAAGCGGCGGTTTCCTGAAACGCATCGATCGTAATGTGCTGACGATCTCTCTTGTTAAAATTATCTGATCCCGCCATAAGCTCCTACTCGCTCGACTACTAACCCGTCCGCCGGCTGAGTTCGCCTAACGGCTGAATTGGCGACGGAACTTACCTTTCAATACCTGCCGGTTCTCCAGAGCATCACGTAACGCCTCTGCAGAGACCTTCGGAAGGCCCTCGAGAATTGCATCCTTTACGACTGCATCGGCTGCCCGAACCAATTCGCCCTGGCTGAGGCCTTCGACAGAAGTGCCAAGCGTGGACCATGCTTTCTTAGATAATTTATACTTTCCAAGTCGACGATCAATGACTTCATGAGCAGCAACAATATCCGGCGGAGTGTATTCAATTACTTCGTCGAAACGTCTAGCTAAAGCTTCATCAAGAATCTTGACGTGATTGGTCGCTGCGAGGACAAGGCTATCAGTGGAATTTGGCTCCTCCATGAATGCCAGAACCGAATTCAGTACGCGGCGAATTTCACCGATATCATTTGGGTCGCCGCGGCTCGCACCAATTGCATCGAACTCATCCAGAAGATAAACTCCTCGCGTCTGCGCTATCTGATCAAACAGAAGGCGCATTTTTCCGGCGGTCTCTCCTAAGAACCGGCTAAACAGTGCTTCCAAACGAACAGTGAAAAGCGGCAGATGCAATTCGCCTGCAAGAGCAGAAGCGGTCATTGTCTTTCCCGTACCAGGCGGCCCAACAAGCAGAATATGAGTCGCTGGTATCTGACCGTGCTCGCGAAGCGTCACTCGCTCCTGCTGCTGACGAACGATCCGTTTAAGCCTCCGGGCGATTTCATCCGAAAGCACCATTCCTGACAACGATCCCTTGGGATAGGTGCTCTCGACAAGCCCCTGCAACTCTCCCCTTGGACGAGCAAGAGGGATAGGCGTCTGGCCCATTGACAGCTTCTCACCACGACGTTGGTCGCGTGCTTTCTGAACAAGACGCTTGAATTTCTCCGCCTCATCAGGCCTGCCAAGACGCGCTTCCTGCGCCGCTACCTGCAAGGCGATCGACAAGAATTGGTCTTCGTCTCCGTCAACGTGCGAGTTGAGGAGAGCAAGAATTTGTTTCGTTGACATACACCCTCCTCACTGCGTTTGCGTTGTTACAGGGCAGCCGCCCTCAGACGACCGCTCACCTATGCTAACTCTAGTCTGCCTGGCGGAATCTTACCAGATTGGATGTCCCAGATCTCTATCGCGATGGCCAAAAGAGCATACGCCGCCCCACCTTCGTTTTACCTCACGCCTGCGACGTGCCGTTTCGGGGGACTGAGCGTCTCATTTTCGATCGTGCCCGGCCTGCCAGGTCATGCTCTGCAGCACACCGTCACGGCGGATCAGGCCATGAAATAAGGCCGCGCCAATGTGAAGTAGTACAAGCCCGAACAGCAGGAAGGCGAGCAGGGTATGCGCTGATCGAAGCCATGCCCACAGAGCAGGATCGTGTGGCAGGATCGAAGGAAGGAGCACGGACTGCCCCCACAACGGAACCGGGTAACCACCCGCGGATAGCATGCCCCAGCCGACAAGCGGCATGGCAATCATCAGCGCATAAAGCAGGATATGCGATGCTCTGGCACCAGTTTTGATAATTGGCGGCAATTCGTCAGGCAATGGAGGTGGAGGGAAACAAAACCGGTTTGCCAGACGCACGAGGGCGAGCACAAGAACGGCAATGCCGAGTGAACGATGCAGCGTCAGTAGCCAATTGTAGTCCGGACCCACGGTCGACGCCAGGAACACGCCGATGAACAGCATGGCAAGGATTATGACCGCCATCAGCCAGTGCAGGACGCGCGACGGCAGGGAAAATGACTTCTCGCAGCTCATGATTGCTTTCCCTCCGCATCGCCGGACGCGGCTCCCGAGACGGGAGAGACAGCTGGAGCAGCCGGCTTTTCACCTGAACGTGCGGCAAATGACCGCATATAGACGGCCGAACGTGCCGACAGGACAGGATCGCCGGACGGCGCGATGCCTTGGGGCAGAATCAGCGGATCAAACGTGATGCCGGTGCACGGACCGCCTTCCTCGCTTCCGACGGTCGTGACTGTCAGAGTTCCGGCGTCAATCTGCCTGTCATCTTCCGCCCAGCCCTGGCTCGCGTCGTCGATGACGTCACGACTGCCGGCGACCGTCACCACCAGACGCCATCGCAGGGCACGGGATTGAATGTCATCGGTCAGCCGGCGGAAAAGGTAATTTGGGTCCTCAACGTACCCGGCGGCCGGTGCAACCCCCTGCACCGGCACCATGGCCCAGCGTACGGCCGTCTTCGTGCCGTTCTCCGCGACGAACATGAAGCTGTCGAGACTGCGATAGGTATCGTCCGCAAATCCTGACGAAAGAGGTCTGTGGGCGATCTGTCCTGCCGCCGTCTTCAACCACGGGTGGGCCGCACGAAAAGCGTTCGCTCGCGTGGGATCGGGTTTACCCGTCGCCGGGTCAGGCTGCGACGCCAGTTGGAGATCATTAAATTCCTGCGGCGTCCGGACAGGAAACACAGGGATATCGTTCATACCCGTTCGCCACTCCTGCCCGTCGGGCAGCATAAAGCGAAGCGCCATGCTGCGGACTTTCGATGGGGCATCCGCCTGAAAGGGACTTCCACCGGCCAGGGCGAAGCGTCCGGTCACGGGAGTCCGCTGACCCCGACGAAAAACGGAAGCGGCCGACAGAGGTGAGGCATTGCCGTTACCCTCGAACGACCCCGTCACGCACACGCCCTTGGCGTGATTACGCCGGAAGCCCGGACGGGCCCAATCGACGGCACCAAGTGAAGCGAGCACCCTTCTTTGTGTGAGCCGATGCGGTGACACCCAGCCGCCTGCCCAGAGAAAACCCAGCGCGAGCGCCGTGGGAGCAACAACCACGGCGAACCAGCGCAATGCCGAGGCGGATGGAACAACCGGTTTCATCGCCATTGTTTCGTTCCTTTGGATGCGTTTGGCGGGAAGACGCCACGACAAGAGAACCTACTCCGCCGGCGACATACGTTTGTGAATTATTTCACCGGCCATGTGGTTTTGTCGGGAATAAAGCGGCACAGGAGACGTCTTCACCTTAAACGGGGCAATCGAAGAGAAAGGCGGGTAGTGGCGGCAACGGTGAAGACATCCGGCCGCAAACCTCTACTCCGATGCTGAGGCGATATGCCTGCGTCCTGACCGGAAGACCGACGATATGGTGCAGGACTGTCTCGAGCCCCTCTGAGCCGGCCGCATCATGTGCGAGGCCGGCCGGCTCCTCGTCAGGAACTGTACACAACCCTCAATACACGTAAGCGTTGCGGAACTGACGCTATTCGTTGCGGGCGTCAATGCAGACAGAACCTTAGCCGCCTGTGCCGAGGCGTTTGAAAGACACTCAGGCCTGGAGACGGGCCGCGCGTCGCTAATCGAAGGCGCACAAGCAACCCGAGGCAGTGCGTCAGCGATAGCTGAATTCATAGACGGCCTTATAAGGGACCCCCTCGCTCATATCCTCGACTGCGCACGGACCAGACAGCATCCCGCCAAAAGTCTGCAGTCGATCGACATAGCGAACACCGCTGAGTCTTCCGATTCCTCCTCGCTCTGTAACTTCCATATGCAACATGGGGATATCCGTTTTACTTACTCCTGAAGACATGTTCAAAACCTTGGCTCGAATAGAGGAGTTATCGGACATTAACCAGCTGGGACCCATTGAATGGACACCAACGTAAACATCTCCCTCGAACAATTCCGCGGCAGGTTCAACAAGTGTCCATTTTAGCCCGCCTGACGGCGCGGGGAGACACATGTAAATCTGCTGACCCTGCGCATGAAGCGTTAAACGCCGCGACCCCGGCGCATTGCCGGAGACCTCTCGCGATAAACCAACGCCAGATCTAAACATTAACAGCGCCAGAAAGACCCGCATTATCTGAAGCATTACGTCAGCCAATTCAACAAGACAGTCATAACGAGAAATCTCCCTGATAAAAACTGGAGAAGCGACGCTCAGATTAACGATATTTACTGATCAGGACGACACCGCCTCATTTTTTCTGTGCGCCTCGCGTACTTCCCGTTCATTCTCGAGCAGCGCGACTGAATCATCGGCGCCCAGGTCAGATATCTCCCTGCGGAAGACCTTGAGCCCTCTCCCGAGATCTCCCATGGTGGACGACAGACGCTTTCCTCCACCAAAGACAACAAGCACAACTCCAAGCACAATTGCCCAGTGCCATATACTTAAAGACCCCATAATCATTCTCTTCGTTTCTGCGCATGCACTCCTCCTTCAGCGACCCGCGCCACAGGAAAACTACAAACTTGGAGGACACCAGCTCCGTTCCGCCACGTGAAAACTTGTTCCGCGCCACCACGGCAACGAAGGCTCTGACAGCCAATCTGAAAACAACATAGGCACATACGATCACGATCGCCATTGTACTTAGGTTTAGCTTCCGCGCGAACAATGGCCATTCCCTGCGTCACGGGAAGCTCTGCAGATTGGGAACAGCGCAGAACAAATTGTTCCAGCTTCCCGGAGGAAACTCAAAAGCGACTGCCGTCCACCCTGCGATCATTTCGCACTTATTGCGAGGTCATTGCGCCTGCACCCTGAGATCACATGCTTTATCGATCGGTAAATTGGCTTTCTGCCAGGACTCCGCAGCCATGTTATGAATCACATCCTCTAACACCTCAGTGTTATCAAGCGAAGAAAGCCTTACTATCCTCCAGACGTGTGCGAGCTTCAGGCCGCCGCGGCGCAATTCGAATACCATCAGGTGCCTGAAACGATTTATGTAACTTGATCGGGAGATAAATACGTTGACGACCACCGGTGTTCCGGCTGCTGGCATGGATGGCGAATTACATCGTAAAACGCGAGCAGCAACTTCTTTCAGTTCCTCCTCCGACGCTTCCGGCGATGAACTGGCTACATCAAGTTTGGCGACACCAACACGCGTGGGCAGTTCCAGCATTGCAGACTGCGATTGTCTGTGTACCGCACACGCCGACAATAAATATATAAGTGCACCGTGAAGAATACCTGCCCGCAAGTGGGATATATATCTCATATAACCATCTTCATTTATTATTAATATCGCGCGAAGTAGGTAAAACTACACGTTTCGGCAGCTGTCACAGAAAATTGGACCAGCGATAAGCATGAAATAAGACAGTATTCACAGGCTGCAACAAACCAAATGATACACGTCATATTTCCCGGTTCACGCGCACCATCATTCCCTAATGCCTGGTACCATAGCGACTGATCGTACGATCTCTGATATTGAGCAGGTCCGCCAGCCGGACCAGATCCGCGAGTGACTGAGCCGCCATTTTCCTCATTACGTTTGCGCGATGGATTTTTACAGTTATCAAACTTAGATCCAGCTCGCCCGCGATTTGCTTGTTCATCAAACCGCTTGCAACCAGAGACATGACCTCTTTTTCACGTGGTGAGAGGGAAGCATACAACAACCTTGTTTCTCCAAGCTTTTGTTGCTCATCCGCCCGGCATCTGGACACGTCCAGTGCATCAAGGACCGCTCTGAGCATGGCTTCATCCGTGAACGGTTTAGCAAGAAAGTCGACGGCCCCGGCTTTCATTCCTTTAACCGTCATCGGGATGTCCCCATGTCCCGTTATTATAATCACAGGAATGTTGATCCCAGATTCCAAAAGATATTTCTGGAACTCAAGACCATCGCTTGTCCGCAACCGCACATCGAGTACGAGGCAGGTGGGCGCATCAGGAAGCCTTGCCTCGAGAAACTCAGAAGGATCTTCAAAAGTTGTCACAACGAGGTCCGCCGACCGAAATAAACTATCGAGAGACGCTCTTATGTCGGCGTCATCATCAATAATAAGGACGTGACCATCGCGTCGCGACGCCGCTCCTTCACGCAGATCTTTATTTCTCATGCGCCACATCCGCGCCAGGCAATGTTACCGTTACTACCGCGCCAAAGGGTACACCATTTGCAGCCTCAATTGTTCCCTCGTGGGCTGCAATTATTTCGCGGCAAATCGACAACCCCATTCCCATGCCGTGCGTTTTCGTGGTGACGAACGGTTCAAAAAGTTCCGTCGGGTCGAGACATGAAAACCCGGGACCAGAATCCTCGAAGATCATGCGGATACAACTACCCGAAAGATCGTTTCTTGTTATGGAGATATTCAGTACGCGAGGCCTGTCTGTAATAACGCTCATTGCCTGAACGGCGTTCATCATAAGGTTCATGATAACCTGCTGAATCTGAATTCGATCAGCTGATAGCAGGGGCAAATCACGAGAAACCATGGTGTGCAGTTCTACATGTTTTGCAGACAGCTCTCCCCGAAGCAACAGCGTCACTTCGTCCAGCAAAACCGTAATGTTGTGGAGAGCCCGGCTGGACGCTTCCTTTCTCGTCAGCGCTCTGACGCGTGTGATAATAGCACCCGCGCGGGAACCACTCGCGACTATCTGATCAAAGCAGGACAGAGCCTCGCGGACATCAGGGCGGGACCTGCCCAGCCATCGTTGGCCGGAGCGCGCAAATGTTATAATTGCTGACAAAGGCTGGTTAACTTCGTGAGCGATTGACACTGTGAGCTGCCCGAGGGTGGTAATTCGGTCGGCGTGGGCCATCTCGGATTGCGCGGCCCTCAGTTTCATCTGGGCCTCGTTTCGTTCCGTAATATCCAGTGCCATCACCAGAACGTGGCGACACTCGACGTCATCCAGCGGACGCGTCACACGTAAAAAGACGTCCCGTAATGAGCCGTTGCCGCCGATAAACGTCGTCTCGATTTCGTACTGCATTTTGCCGGCCACAAGCTTGCGCATTACGTCACGAAACACGTCCTGATCTCCGAACAAGGTCCGGAGTGACCTGCCGATCAACTCGCGTGGCAGGGCAACACCCGACAGGAGAGCGGCCGCCTCGTTGGCGTCCCGAATATACGGATAATCCTGAAACTTATTCAGGCGCATGTTACACAAATCGGGATTCTCTGTTTCACGCTCGCTTATCAATACGCTCATTGCAGAACAATCGACTTCAAAAATCGCGGATCCAACGGCCTGAAAGATTGCTCTATACCGCTGTTCTGAACGTTCACGTTCTGCTGTAGCTTTGCGTTGCTCAGTTAAATCTGCTCCGAACTCAATAACGCCACACTCCCGTCCATCGCTGTCGATCCTCGCAATCCATCGCACGTCAATGACGATACACTCTCCGGATCTGCGAAGACGGGTAATTTCGCCGTTCCAGCGTCCTGCGGCTTTCATGTCATGGACGGCCCCGGGCGGCAGCTGATTGCGCCCTAATAACTCGCTGCTCTTTTTCCCGAGGACCTCCTCTTCACGCCAGCCATAAAGCTGCGCGGCGCCATCATTCCAATAAATGATCGTGTCGTCCTGGTCGCGGATGATGACCGTATCGTGCGTGAGGGCCAGCATACGCACCTGTTCGGCGAGGAGGCTTCTCGTTCTCCTGTTTTTTACCGAAAGCATCGCCGCAACGCCTATGGCGATGATGCTGACCGCCAGACGCACATAGGGACCACCAAGCGGTTCGCCATAATGCTTCAGGAGAAAAGATGTGCATGCGAGGCCAATACAGCCGGCGCTCGTCAAAAGGATTATCGTGACACCACATGTGTCGGCCACCAAGAATACGACGAGCACATACAAAACCGCAAAGGCGTCCCGGAATTGCGTAAAGGTATTCAGAAGAAATACACACGCCGCAATGATTGCAGCTACGGAGCGTTCTCCTGTGACGCGGCGCTTTTGTGGTGCATGACCCCCGAAGGCGGCCAGCGACAGTACCGGTGGGAACTTCACAATATATGCTTTCGACTTCGTTATTCTGCCACGATCCCGCTCACCGCGCAGCAGTTGCTGCCGAAAAAGTTCACAGCATCTCAGGAGGGAATATCGTTTTGAGTCCTTCCTGAACCTTGTGACCTATACGACCAGCGGTTTCGTCTTAGAGAGCGCCGCAATGGTCTCGTCATCGATATTGAGGTGCGCTTTTACCATATCATGCGGCGAAAGTGCGAGCCACTGATTGGCGGAAAAGTCGGCGAAGTGCGGGCTGTTAAACGCCTCCAGAAACACCAGTGGTTCGTCGCCGATATTCTCCAGATAATGGCCCATGCCGAACGGAACGTACCCCACGTCACCGGCGCTGAAATCGAAGGTTCTCGCTTTTCCACCTGAAGCAAAAACAGTCATTCGGGCTCTGCCTCTGATGAAGTACTGCCACTCGTCGTTGTTGCTATGCCAGTGTAATTCTCTCAGGCGGCGCGGTTCCACCACAACGATGGCTGCGGAAATTGTCGATGCAGCGGGAAAATTAGAGGAATCAACGATTCTGACTTCTCCTCCCGCAGCTTTGATTGGTTCTTGAGCCATAAAATGGTGTGTGTATTTGATCGGGCTCGCACCGCGCGGTGAGGGAACCCTCTCTTCTTCGATTGATCCAGGGACGGAGCCGGAGAATATCCAGCGCGAGTGTTCGACATCCTTCGGCAGATTCTTAAACTTTTCCGCGCTCACGCCGAAGTTTTTGGCAAGAACCTCCATAGGCGTGTGGACAAGCCAGTCGCTGATCAGGAAGGTCTCGTTTTCCGAGAAGCTGCCGTCATCGAAGACAAGCAGAAATTCGCATCCATCATCCTCAAGGCCCTGAATTGAGTGTGGAACACCGGCCGGGAAATTCCAGATGTCACCGGCCTGCACATCATCAATGAAGTCCCGGCCTTCGGGATCAAGGGCTGTCACCCTTGCCCTGCCCGCAAGCATAAGCCCCCATTCGGCTTCCTTATGATAGTGAAGCTCACGATAGCCGCCGCGATTAAGTCGCATGTTCACGCCGGCGATCGTTTTGGCGATCGGGAGTTCACGCTCCGTTATCTCTCTCGCCCAGCCTCCGGTACCAAGCCGGTTGCGGGCCATCGCGTACGAGAATTTCAGGTTTGGGATCGTTCCTGCGTCAGTGTCTGGCGATGCCAGCAGGTCGGGATTTTCACGCTCCAGCGCCGGATTGCGAGGCCCTATGATAGCTCCCCCCCGATTTCCTCGGCGAGGTTGCGGTTCCATGTTCAGGGAAGCCTCTTTCCAGGGTAATTCGCTCATTGTATGATCTCTCCACTTTCGCGGTTCAATGCATCCGGGTCGGAATGTGGCTGGATGCAGGCACGATTAATAGGCCGCCGGGGAAGGGGTCGCGATTATACTAAAGTATTATCTACCAAGTTTCGGCCTTAGATGGTCGAGGTGGTCTGAGGGTCGACGTTCTGGAATGGAGGTCTCAGTCAGCGTCGAAGGCGGTTCCGGCGAACTCCCCAATACACGGATGCAGGGGTGAGCGCACCATACGACCCCGTATTTGTTCTCAGACGGCTATCGCCGCCCTTTAGAGTGTCTGAGCCACCAACTGGAAGAGAACCCCGAAAAACGAGTGGATGGCTCCGGGTATCCGTAAAGCCCAGGATTGATCCAGCTGCTGCTTGCATCAATCAGCTGGAGGATCGGGTCAACGCGACGCAGAGATTATAACGTCTGCCGCGGTCCACGTGACCGAGAAACCGGCATGTGCGGCAAGCTTATCATCTCGCGCTACGACCATGCGTGGGTGCTCTGAAGGGTATCGGCTGCCAGTGCGGATGCCAGCGTTCCCGGAGGAACTGAACCGCAATGATGGTATCACCGTGATCGCTGTCGTCGACGCCCTTAAAGAAGCAGGACATTGCGGTATCTCATACCAACGTACACGGAATACGGTTTGCGCGTGAGGACCACCTTCGGGGAGCATCACCTCCACCGGTAATAGTGATCTCTTTTAGGGCGAGGTGTACGTCGGCATTGTGGCGATTCCTGTTTTCAAGACAAAACTGAGATTAAATGAGAAACATGTCGCGGCGACCCCGGCCCCAAATCTGGAGAAGGGGTATGGTGAAATGAATGCCATCGTTGATTATTTAGTCGCTCGCGGTGTATGAGCGCTACTGATTCACGCCTCTCCGTCGGTCGGTGCGATCTCCAGATACCTGGCCTGCAGGAGGTCGAGGTAAGTCTGCAACCCGGTCTTGACGAGCGAATTAGTAATGCTGTCGAATTCGGGGCTCATCCAGGGCTTGTCTTTTGTCAATGCTATACATATGCCACAGGCCGCGCCGTGGAGATAGATTTCAAGTTCTTCGGACTTTCTACCCTCTGCGAAGCACTGCCGTCCGATTTCCTGTCCAACAACCACAGGGTCAAATTTCACCCGAAAAGACACTTGAGTCTCCGTGCGTCCCAAAACTAAGCAGAATTGCCGTTGTCGACTGATGGTCCGCGAGACCACCGTTTCCGATGGGCGTCCCAGGATCGTGTCCGTCTTTGCGAGGCCGTGGCGCCGTGTCCCTCACAGTCAGCCCCTTTCCTTTCAGACCGGAAGGCTCCGTGAGGGACTTGATCACGCATGACCGTATCCGCGCGTGAGTGCGCGGATATTGCTAAGATCAAAGTGGCATAAAATCCGGTCGCCCAGTCGGGAAGCGCGCAAGCATATCGGCATCAATGTTCAAGGTCTGCCTGACCATTTCCGGCGGAACATGCGTCAGCCAGTCTGACAACGATACTTCGGCAAAACGATCGGATTTGAATACCGAGATAACCTGCAACACATCATCGCCGGTGTTCTCGACGTAATGTCCCAGGCTCTTTTTGATATACCATACATCCGCAGGATTGAAATTAGCTGTCTGTGCTTTAGGTCCGGTGTTGAATACCGTGACACGCGCCTTACCTTTAATAACAAATGCCCATTCGTCGGCATTTGGGTGCCAATGCATCTCGCGCATCCCGCCTGGCTCTATAGTTTCGAGCGCGGCTGCGACCGTTTTCGAAATTGGAAAATTTCGACTGTCGGCAATTTGCGCCTTTCCGCCACGGGTTCGTGACAACGGCTGGGACTGCGAAAGCTTATAAATTACTTTCTGCGCCCCCGGAACAACTCTGGAATTTTTCCTGTCTACAGGCAGATCCGGCGGAATGTCACCCTGGAAAATCCATAGATTGTCGAGCGGTATATTCTTGAACGCCGCTTCCGGGACGCCAAAATTTTTAGCAAGAACTTCTGGTGGAGTATGAGCAAGCCAGTCGGTCACGAGAAGCGTGTTGAACTCCGACGACTTCCCGTTATCAAATGCGAGGAGAAATTCCGCGCCATCCGGCCCGAGTCCCTGGAGCGAATGCGGCAGGCCGGGTGGGAAGTACCAGAGATCACCGGCCTCGACATCGTCTACGCTCGGGCGCCCTTCTTCATCGAGGGTTGTGATACGGCATTTCCCCGTCAGCATGATCGCCCATTCTGCCTGCTGATGCCAGTGCATTTCCCGGATGCCACCAGCGCTCAGCCTCATATTCACGCCGGATATATCCTCGGAAATCGCAAAGTCATCTTGGGTGACCTCGCGTGCCCAACCGCCGTTCTGGATACGTTTATGAGCGTTGTTGAATGACGCCCAGAAGAGGGGCATACCGTCAACATCTGTTGCAGGCGGAGACTGGAAATCGGGAAACTGTGAGGCAAGAGCGGGGTTTTTGGGACCCGGATCAGAGCGGCTCGATGGCGACACTGCGTTACGCATACCCTGGGCCGGATGATCTGGGTTGCCGAATGTGGCTGCATGGGCCGCCCCGGCAAGACCAAAGAAACTTGCCGCCGAAAGAAAGCCTCTGCGTTGCAACGGATTCATGAAACTCTCCCTTGTTTGTGGTCGCAAGGGTAGGAACCTGTTTGCCTCAGGTCCATTGTACTTAGGTTTAATGGCGAGCGCGCCATTACTAAATTTAAGTTTATTTACTCCCCGGCGCACAGGCGGCTCACGCCTGGTATTCTGATAAAAATAGATAGTAAAGAATGTATGTGCTGCAAGAGGACGCAATGGATGCGATGCTTCGGGCCACGGGTCAGTTCAGAAGCCTGCCTTTACAGTTGCGATCACGGCAATCCCCGGCGCAACCAGATAATCGGGCGCGGTGCCTGGCACCCCTCTTGTTGTCACCGCGTTGGTTGTTACGCTCTGAATACCAGAGAGATAATGGTTGTTGGTGAGATTAATGAAGTTAAGCTGGACCGTCGGCCGCTTTACCGGACCATACCCAGGCAGTCGAACACCCGCCGACGCGCTCATGTCGTAATACGCTGGCATATGTTCGTCGTTCATCAGTGTAGCATATTGCCGCGAGACATATCTGATATTGTAGTTCCAGAAGAACGTGCCGTTGTCCCAGTCGATCCCGAGCGCTCCGGTCAGGCGTGGTGAGCGCACGGCGGTCCTTCCCGCCGTTGGCAGACCAGAGATGTTGTTATCGATCGTGGCGTGCAGATACTGGCCGGAGACGTAGGGCCGGAAATGGCCGAGCGGCCGGGTTCCCATTTCGAAGGACACACCATCAGATGTCTGTCCGCCGGCGTTGAGGTCGACGGTCACGCCACCATTTGTTCCCGTCACTGCACTCTGGATTTGACGGTTCGTGAAATTGTAATGGAAGTAGGTGGCACTGGCGACGAGGAGTGGGCCATTGTATCGGTATCCAATCTCCTCCGAGATCGAATACTCGTCTTTCGGCGTTCTGATCCCGTGGTATGAGACACCGTGATCATAATACGCATCATAAAGTGTTGGGGTCGACGGTGAGCGAAAGCTCGTGGAAACGCTTGCAAACAGCTGGTGCTGTTTGTTGAACTGATAACGGGCCGACACAGCGGGTAGTGGCTGAAAGTCGTTGAGAACCGCCTTGTACTGCGGTCCCGGGAGCTCATTTGTGCCATTCCGATTGATCATCGCTACCTTGAGTCCGGCGTCCATCGTCAGCTTGCCGCTGAGGAAAGTCGCATGGTCGCCGGCAAAAAGCGCGTTGACGGTCGTTATAGTTGAAATGTTCTGATAAGCTAAAAGACGACCATCGGAGAGTCGGATGTTGCTTTTTGCCCCGAAGATATCAACTGGGGCACCGTTGTATCTGACGGGCGAGAGAACCGCTGAATCGTGATCGTTCGAGTAATCAAACCACCATCCAACGTAAATATCGTGATTATTGCTTATTCTGTAGTCTGTCTTAGCCGTAAATCCGCCTCGATACTGCACGTTTCGATAGGCGAGGAGGGTCATAGCGTTTTCGGTCCCCTCTGCGCCTTCCCGAGCGTAAGGGAGGTTCAGTGCTTCGGTGAGCGCCTCATTGCCGAGGGAATTGGCATCCGCATTGTTGATGAAAGCGCCGGCCGAATTGTTACCTTCACCATGCCAGAAGTAAGGAGTGAAATCAGTGTGCCAGCGCTGCGTCAATGTGAAGTGTGATGGGGCGCTCAGCAGCATGTTGTCGTAGGGATTGCGGTTGAGCCGCCAGTAATTTTCTCCTTCCGGGCCGAAGACATATCGGCGGTCCCAGGTGAAACGACGGCCATAAGTCTGCCAGTCCGCCATTGTCGTCGACGGCCAGGTATTCTCGACGGAGTGGCGGTATGAGCCAACGAAGCTGATCCTGTTGTCCCGGCCCCATTCCTTGACCGCCTTCCAGTCCATATTCCAGATCGAATCGTGACCCGGTCCCCGCCAGGCGTCATCCCTTTGATTGGCGTAGGACACGTAGGCCCGCACACCGCTATGGCCGACCTCGCCTGTATCAAGCCGTGCAAATTCACGGTGATAGTTGAAGGATCCATAGCCAAGGGTCACCAGACCACCCATACGCTCGGATGGGTCGCGATCACGAAAAGACAACAAGCCTCCTGACCCGTTGATCGTAGGCGTATCGAGATTTGGCGCCCCCTGCTGAACGCTCATGTCCTCCAGATCCTCGTTACTCGCGAATTCGGAGGTATCGATCGTGTAAATCCCGATATCGGTCGCCGGAGCGCCCTCCCACATCAATGCCATCTCGGATTGGTCAAGACCTCGTAGGGAGATGGTCCCACCGGTAAGGCCGAACGGATCGGCCGAGCCGACGACGACGCCCGGAAGCAGTTCGACGAGCTGAAGGGGATTTTGAGCGGGAGACTGTTTCTGGATGAAATCTCTGCTTACCGTACTGACGGATTTTGGTGCTGTCTGGGGCTTAATCAGACCGCCACCAGGCTGCCGCCCTGTGACGCCGTCCGGTGAGCGATACCGATGGACGGTCACCACGATATCTTCCTGGACCGGCGCCGGAGCATGCCCGACAGATGCCTCTTTATGTGAAGCCCGTGGTTTACGGACAGGCACGTGGTCCGTGGCGCGGGACATATCGTGAATTGCAGGCAGCACCGCGGGAGTCTGGGCAACTGCGTGGGAAAAGGAGGCTACGATGAGAAGGTATACTGCGAGTATCGAGAAATGCGTAGAGCGGTTCATTACGGCGAGGCTTCTGCTCAGTCTGTATTAAAGTTGCATGATGACACCATGAACCGAGCTCTGTGCCGGCGACTTCCCCATGCAGTCGGATCAAAAAATGCTCACCCACGGACGTATTGCCGCCATTGCAATACGCCCCGGGCAGAACCTCACGATAGCCGGACCTGCAATATGAAGACCGGTGACAGATAAGCCAGCAAATGCCCGGCGCGGATATTATACCAAGGTATATACCGCCCTGAGTGCCGCGAGTTATTCCGACCTTATGCCGATAAGCACAGGAAAAGAGGCACTCACTCCGCCTCAGCCAAGGCGCTCCGGCTTTGTTTCTTTGAAAATTTGCCACGAGGATGCGCATCGGAGGAGAACGGTACCGTCCCACGCTAAGAGAGCATTGCGACAGAGTAATAGGTGCAACGGGTTTCAACAGATCGCACAAGCGTCAGCGTAGAGCGCGCTAAGTGGACGTAACATAGACGAAATAAAATCTCACCGGGCATTATGACGGAGAGAAGGGAAACAGCGTGTATGAGGCGAGAGAGTTCCCAATATCTCACGGTCCCGTTTCAGCACTCAGGAGCAATCACAGTCGGACTAGGGCAAAACTGAGCCATCAGGCGCAATATAAAAGTCTCCGGGGTTAGGCAGAGACGCAGAAAACGCGTTTTGGCCCCCGTCGGTCGCACATCCGCAAAGAGCCAGAAGTAGTATCATACAAACTACATTTCGAATCTGAGGCCGCATGTTCAGTCTCGCTCCAGAAATATTTTAGCGTATTATTTCTGGATGGAAATATAAGTCTGGACTGCGATGGTATCCACCATACCTTGGTATGCAACTCCACGAGATTTTGCACACCGCTGGCAGGCGGCCGACACATTGTGGCGGGGGCTGGCGGAATAAAGTGAATCTGCATTATCTGAACAGCGTTGTGATGCAGTAGTGCTACCCTGAGTGGGTTCAGCAGCTGTTCCATGAAATCAGGAACAGTCTGTGCGAGCAGGCCGACCACGAGAAAGCTGCGCTCTCTTCCTGCTGCACAGGTAAATGTGATCAGGCCCGGCTGGGGTCGCGTTCTCCCGCCTCCTAGTCGATGCAAAGGTGAAATTGACTATTGCACGTAAACCATCGACGGTTCCGTTTTCGCTTTTTCTTCGCGCACAAAATCGTGAATCTGAAAGTAGTTCTCAGAGCTTCCCACGAAAGCGCAATGGCATGCGTGCGTGTCGTAAAACACGTACGATTGCCCGCCATTAAGCGTTATTGGTTGTAATGTGTTCGGCTCTATTTTTCTCGCCCAGGATTGCGCCAGAAATTCCTCAGCAGAAAGGCGTTTGAAGTGGGCCTGCAACAGGCGCTGATCATATGCCCGATCAATATCGGCCGGATAGGTGCAGCCTGCCACAAAGATGACTGAGCCTATAGTCAGGAAGATTTTGATGTCTGCAATGATCGCTGGCATTTGGTACCAGCGCTCAGGTAACGCAACTCCGTCGACGGTCTTGCCAGCACGCCAGTTGCAGGGACGGCCCCGACTACGATCACCAGATGCGTCAACATCCCGTCGGGTAGGCCACAGGAATCTGGCACGACCGTGATCTCCGGATTTCACCTGAGGGAAGGACACCTCTGAGGTATCCTTCCACCGCCGCAGGGGATGCGACAGGTGCGCAATACGGGATGCGATTTGTCTGCGCATCCCGGGCATCAGGCGAACCGGATATCCAGCGTACGCAGATACGTCTGCAGCCCCGCATCCTGTATGGGGATCAGACGGGCCTCGGCTCCCGACTCATTAAAATGGGCATGCCAGTGGCCCGGCGGCGTCACAAAGGTGCAACCTGACTCCCAGTCCACACGCACAGGGTCTTTGATCCGACCTTCCTCATCGAGCTCCGTGCCAACGAGGGAATAGCAACCGGGTTCACATTCCACAATGTAATCGAGAGCGATCGACTGATGACGATGCGGCTTCTGCTCCGTGCCAGCCCCGATGGTTCCGTACATGGCCCAGAGTGTATGTGTGACAGTCCGGGTCAGCGGAAACTCGTCGGCGGCCAGCAGGACGCTGATCCGGCTGCGCTCAGCCGCCGCAGGGGAGTGCTTCACGCGATCGAGTTCCCGGTTTGCGTCCTCGGACCGGAACAGAACGGGGCGGAAGCGGGCCGTATCAACGCTGACACCAAGGTAGGTCAGCAGCGGTGCATCATGCACGGCGTAAAGGGCAGCGTCGGCTGATGCTTCCAGCGTGATACCATCGATGGCCGGGACAGCGAAAAAGTCGCCATGGCTCCAGTCGAAAGTGACCGTGCCGCTGGACGCGCGGCCGCTGCCACGGATGACATAGAATACAATCGAGGTGGCGTTCGGAACCATTCCGATCTTGTCGCCAGCATTGATCCGGACGAAATTTGCGAGCAGACCGGGACCAGTGGCGGGTCCCTGGCATTTTAGATCTGCGCTGAGATCGAGCGGTACGATGCGGCTTTTACCTTCCGCGTATAGTGAGGGTGGAAAGAAATGATAGGGGACCCGCGGGGTTAACGACGGCCGGATGGGATTGGCCGCCTTGCTGTACTCAAAGAAATGACCCGCAGAAACGGCGTCATGTGTATCGCTTGTGCGATCGATAGCCAGACTGTCCATTTTGCTCTCCATTGTTTCGCGGAGCGGGAGAAGCTCACACGCTGACTCCGATAGCGAGGCTGTCATTGATTCAGCTACCGGAACGGCGGCAAAGGAGTTTTGCCGTGATTGCCATGAGCCATTCCAATGAAGCGTCTTTTTCTGAAGGGGCGCGTCTGTGCGGGCCGTCTTCAGTGCAAATCAATTTTGCATTTTTTGACCTTCAGGAGGGAAGTGCAGGCGTTACTCTCCGGTCCCGTCCATGACTGACAGGAGGAGCGGATGAATCAATCTACAGATGTGGCGGCCCCGCCAGGCGTAAAAAGCTCTGCGGCCCCTTCTCTGTGTGTCGGCGTCATCGGGCTGGGCCATATGGGGTCAGCGTTCGCGCAGAATCTGGTGGATAGCGGCTATCGGACGGTTGTCTTCGACCGCAACAAGGCGAAGAGAGACGCCTGTGCGGGCGCAACCCCGGCGAGTGACGTGGCGGGTCTTTCCGGATGCGACATCGTTTTTTCGTCCCTGCCGAATGATGACGTTCTTTCAGCCTTGACCGAGGGCGACCACGGTCTGATCGCCCTGATGAAAAAGGGGGCTATTCACGTTTCCACGAGTACTGTCAGTCCCTCGATTACAAGACGACTGTCTCAGCTCCACGCGCAGCACGGCCAGGGTTATGTTGCCTCTCCTGTACTGGGGAATCCTGATCTGGCCAAAGCCCGCAAGGTCTTTTTCATGGTCGGCGGATCGCCGGACTACGTGAATACGGCTGTGCCTGTCATACAGAACCTTGGACAGCACGTGTTTCTGATGGGAAACGACCCCGGTCACGCCAGCCTTATGAAACTTGCAGCAAACGTTATGATCGCCACCACGCTGGAAAGCATGGGTGAGACCATGGCGCTTCTCCGCAAAGGAGGAATACCGGCGGAGGTGGGGTTCGATGTGCTGACGAACTCTCTCTTTGATTCAAAGGTCCATAAGGCCTATGGCGGCAAGATTCTGCGGGAACAGTACCGCCCTGCCGGCATGGTGGTGCCTCTGGCGCTGAAAGACATGCGCCTGGCGCTGGCTGAAGCCGAACACAGCACAACGCCGATGCCCTTCGTCAGCCTCGTGCGCGACCGCATGGTCGCCATGCTCGCACGGGGTTGGGAGACACTCGACTGGTCCGCGCTGGGCCTGCTCGCCTCCCAGGACGCCCGCCTTCCGTCGGCGCCAGAACTTGCTGACCTTCTTAAATAACGTGTTGCCGGACAAGAAAAATACATCTCGCCGGAAAGGAACAATCATCATGTCGGAAAAAGCAACAAACAGAGACGGCGGACCTGCCATTCCCAGTCGTCGCACAGCGCTGGCGCTTGGTGGCGGCGTGACCGCAATTGGACTGGCAGCCGCTGCGATCAGTACCGCCTCAGCCGCGGACCGTCCCGTGGCGGAACCCGTGAGCGGCCCGTATCCGGTTCCGCCCCCGGAAAAAACGGCCGGGCCGATAAAACCCGGCCGGGGCACAACGCTGACGGGGAAAGTGGCCGTCGTTACAGGTGCAGCTCGCGGGATCGGCCGGGCCATAGCAGTCGAGTACGCAGCGAACGGTGCAGATGTCATTGCGCTGGATATCGCAGGGCCGGTAAGCCCTACCGCTGATGCCGCCCCGGCGACCAAGGCAGAGCTCGAGGAGACCGTTGCCCAGATCCGCGCCTATGGGCGCCGTGGCGAAGCGATCGTCGCCGATATCCGCAAGATCAAACAGCTTCGTGCGGCGGCAGACCATGTCGAAAAGACTTACGGAAAAATCGACTGCGTGGTCGCGAACGCAGCGATCCAGGGGTGGAAGCCAATTCTGGAGATGGACGATAATGACTGGGAAGATCAGATCCAGAACAACCTGACAGGCACGGCGAATACGGTCCGTGCTTTCGCTCCCAAAATGGTTGCGCGCAAGTATGGACGCCTGATCCTTCTGTCTTCCATGCAGGGCCGCATGGGAACGACGACCGGGGCGTCCTATTCGGCCTCCAAATGGGGCATCCTTGGTCTGATGAAATCCGCGGCCCTCGAACTCGGCCGTTACAACATAACCTGCAACGCTATTCTCCCCGGTCTTGTCGGGACGGCTCTGACCTATAACGAACAGCGATTCCGGGCGGCGATCGCACAATCGAACAGGCCCGTGCCGCCGTTTCCCACGGCGCAGGAAACCTGGGACGCCCGCGCTCCGACGGTGCCGCTTGGAGTAGGCTGGCTGCAACCTGAAGACATCTCGCCCATGGCTGTTTTTCTGGCCTCAGATGCCGCGGCACTGGTGACCGGTGCAGAGATGGCGGTGACGGGTGGAGACGCTGCAAAAGTCAGCTGAAAAAGGGCAGGAGGGCGGATTCTGAATTTCCGGATCCGTCCCTGCTATTCCTTTTCCCAATACGTGGGATCCTTAAATTTTCGGGCAATAAACTGGACGAAGCTTTTTACTTTCGGTGCCACGACTTTCTTGGGCGGATAGACCGCCCAGATTGCCCTTTCTGCCCCTGGGGCCAGAACCCATTCGAAATCGGCCAGGAGGCGCACCAGACTCCCTTCCTGAAGATATTTTCCAATCAGCCAGTTTGGCAAAAGCGCAATGCCTGTGTTGCTGAGCGTCGCCTCAAGAAGCGCTTCGGAGTCATTGGCTTTCAACACACCTGTAACAGGCAGTTTCTTAAACGGAACGTCCGGTTTGCCGGGAGACCGGTAATACCAGGCGTTACCCGGCTGAACCGTGAAAAAAAGGCAGCTGTGGTGGAGAAGATCCTCCGATTTCTCCGGCAGGCCCAACTGCCTGACATAATCCGGAGCAGCCACAAGTATTCGTGACTGTCCGGCCAGGCGCCTGGCAACCAGTGTGGAATCAGGGAGCGCACCGATGCGGATCGCAACATCCGTGCCACTTTCTATGAGATCGACTGTGGTGTCTGTCAGTGTCACATCGACGCGGATCTCCGGGAAGGCCGCCAGAAACTCGGCTATATGCGGCATGACGTGGCGACGGCCAAACGCGCCGGGGGTATTGATGCGCAGAACCCCGCGTGGTGTGGAGTTGTGTAACGTTACCTCTTCGCGGGCATGGTCCAGGTCGACCATGATTCTGGTGGCACGCTCCAGAAGCAGCGTGCCGGCCTCTGTCAGATGGAGGCCACGCGTGGTCCGGTTGAACAGAGCGACGCCCAGATCCGCTTCAAGGCGGCTGATGTGGCGCGAGACTGTCGACACCTCCATCCCCAGTTCGGCCGCCACAGCTGAAAAGCTCTGAAGCTGGGCGGAACGGAGGAAAACACGTAACGCAGTGAAGTAGTCCATACACAGTTTCCCAAATGCCCGCGCAGCCTCACAAGTCGATTACGCTATACCCTTTTTGACGCTGCGGTGTCATTCTGATGGGATAGTTTCCGGCCATTTGACAGGAACGGCGCCGAAGCCAAACGGGATCACCATGAGGTGCTTCATCTGGCAGTAGTCTCGCAGTGTATCGTTGGTCCGATGAAGACGCAGCAAAGCAACAGGTGTACGTGACTGATCGTTTCCGCGAAACGACCTGCGTCCTGAAGGCAGACGCCAAGGCAGCCCTCTTTCATAAAATCGCAGCGCAATGGAGCGCAAGAAACGGTGCAGTGCACAGCCTTACGTTCCACCTTAGTGCGCCATGCTTAAAGTCATCTTTCTTACGGGTTTAAAAAAAATATTCTCTTGTCCAAATTCAGTCGTCACAATCATAAGGCATCCGATCAATGCTGTAAGTTGCAGACGGTCTGCACCATCCTGTGCTCTCTGCTCCATCTCACATAGCCGCTCCAGCACCTGACTCGCCGTTGTCAGCAAGACACCTGAAAGATCCTCTGATTTGTGCAGACTACGAAAGAAGCCGGACAAGAGTACTCGCGCTTCATCGGGTAGCGGCTCATTCGTAAAAATCATCTTCATATACAGCAGATTGCGTCCGATCGTCATGATCGAAAACGCATTATGCAACCATAGGTCTGTTATGGGCGAACCCTCATTTCCGTCGTCAGAAATCAGTACACTCATCCCTTGTACAATCAGCCCAACCCAGGCAGGCTCGTCCGACTTGCCGTCCAGACGTCCCAGTCGACGCAAGCTGGAAAGAATCGTAATCCGAAAAGAATTACTAAATGACGCAAGATTAAACGGTAAAATATAGCGAAAAACAAGAACACCAAATCCGAGTCCACAAAGTAAAGCAAAAGACGTATTGAACCATTCTGTTTCGCTTATCCGGTAATGATTGTCTAACCCAAGCATATACGAGAAAAAATTCCCGAACGAGGCCGCCATCGCCCCCGTTGCTGCATTGCGTGCGGCCAGACCGCCTACAATCATCGGCATACCGATCGTAAAGCACAGAACTGTATAACTTGAGGTAACGGGCATCACGAAAAATACAGGAATAACAGAAACAACAACAGACCAGACCGCACCCATAAAAAATGCCTTGCTCGCGAGAACAGTATTTCTGAATGACGCAAATCGAGCGCAGATGACGCAAACAAATGTGACGAAGATACCTCCTTCAGACCATGCCGTCACTTCCCATATTAAGGCTGATACAATAACAGCAATGAAAGACCGTCCGCCATTGGCGACTGCCGCATGCCAGTCTGGCGGGCGCACCAGACGAAAACGGTCTTGCATTCGCTTAGACCGCGGAGGAGCCGCATAACATTCCAGCATGGGGATGAGCTCTCCCAACAATAGGGTCAGCCCCTGGAGCACAATGCGGTCGTTTACCGTAGAATGAGGCTCGCGATCTTCCCCCGAAAGTCGTAGTGTATCCTCCACAGATGCGGAACACCGCGCGGAAAAAGCCTTTAAATCAGCACGAAACAATGCTGTACGAGAGGGATTATTCAGATCAGCGGGCATTCTTTCGAGAAGATCAACAACCGCATGTAAAACATCGGTCGCAGCTGTTGTCGCCATATTGCCGACCGCAGCCAGGCGGCTACGCATTCCCGGTCCTCGAGATGTAAATCGAACCACCTGTCCCAGAGTTTCCCGGGCATAGAGCACCATCCGCTTTCCAGGGCCGACCTCAATGCCACTGAATTCAATCCGATCATTCAACGCAAATGCGAGAGATAAAACTTGTTGCAAATCGCTTTCTGGTGGACACCGATATTGGAGAATCGCCTTTACCGCCTCAGCCGATCGGCAGATGGTCTCTTTGAGCTGGGCGTTGACGGTGTCCTGAGCCCGTTTGGCTACATTCGGCACAAATATTGCTCCGACCAGCATCTCACACAGAACCCCCAATAAAACGTAGGTTCCGCGGGCAACTGCAATATCGAAGACCTGATCCGAAGCATCGACAGCGGAGATGGACACAATGGCGCAGGTATAGGAAGCCAGTACAAAAGCGTAACTACGAAAATTATGGACCACGGTACCAAGTGCTGTGCATAAGCCCACCCACCCTGCGAGCATGAGAAAAAACAACCATGCCTGCTGCGGTGTGACCGCAATCAGGACGATAGCCCACACGATCCCCATCAGCGTTCCAACGATACGCCAGCGTGCCTTGGAAATGCTTTCCCCACGCGTTCCCTGTGCAACAATCCAGACTGTCATCGGCGCCCATTGCGGTGCACCAAGCTCCAGTTGGAAAGCTATCGCCAGAGCCAAAAGTGCCGCAATTGTGGTTCGGACGGAAAAACCAAGCGCGGCCAGTCGCGGGGCTAAAAGCCAGGCGACCGGTGTAAAATCAGGTATATATCCCCTGGAGGGTCTACACGACATGAAGCGCACACACAAAAGCCTCTGCGTGGGCTTGTTCCAGGCCAGCCGCCACACGTAGATTCACCGGTTAATCTCCACATATAATTTGCCGGTCATTTCATCTATAATTAGACATAATGTCCTATTACGTTTTCTATATTCATTTCGTGACGCGCTCCCCACCACAGAATACGATCTGTCTGTCTCTGCGCGCGACGGCCACCAGCGTCTGGTGCGCTTTCTCCGCGAGACAAAAGGCGCGGTACGTTGGTGCTGAAACAGCAACAACTACGGCAATACCCGCACGCACAGTCTTCAAAGCCATTTCAAACGAATAACGGCTCGTCAGAAGACAGAACCCGTTTCCCGTGGCGATTTCATTACGCATGCGCGCACCAATCAGTTTGTCGAGAGCATTGTGCCTGCCGACATCTTCCCGAATGATCTGGATACACCCGTCAGCATTCGACCATGCGGCCGCATGTACCATCCGCGTCGCAGCGTTCAGGCGCTGCCACGTGTCAAGATCGTTCAGAGCCTTGCGAACCGCGTCCACCGCGATCGTATGCGTCAGGGGAAGGAGAGGTGCGGCAGATCTCTCAATCCCGGGGACTTCGTCTGTACCGCAGATTCCGCAGCTTGTATGCCCGGTCTGAACCCGTGGGCGACGCTTAAGCAGGGCGCTGAGGCACTCTCCGGCAAGTGTGATGTCCATTGTAAGACCGTCATCGTCCTGGGTAATTGCAACGGCTCGTACGTTTGCAGCGCAGTGGATGATCTCTTCGGTCAGACAGTAGCCGTATGCAAAATCTTCGAGATCATCGGGCGTCATCATCATGACACCATGCGGAAAAATCCCATTGAAGGTCAGCCTTACAGGCACCTCGTCCGCGACATTCAGGACAAGTTCGGTCTCCGGTTGCCCGAGGGGCGTTACCGTCAGCGCACGAAACAATGTATCCATGGATACCTGCTCTCCCAAGGCCTGACGGCAAGCGTTGGAACGGATTGGCGCATCCTCATTCACTGTCATGGCATGCAACCCAGCCGACGTTTCCGTCGACATAGTGCTCCCGCTTCCAGATCGGCACGCGCTTCTTGATCTCGTCGATCACGTAACGGCAAGCACTGAACGCAGCGGCCCTATGCGGAGCGGCAACGCCGATCCACACAGCGATTTCGCCCACTTGCAGATAGCCGCAGCAATGGGCGGCCACGACATTTGTAACATCGAAACGCGTGAGTGCTTCATTGAGGACCGCCTGTGCCTCGGTCACGGCCAGGGGAACATAGGCGTCATAGTCAATCCCCGTGACCTGACGGCCACCGTTTGTCTGGCGCACCCATCCTTCGAAACTACAGAAACCACCAGCTTCTGCCCGCAGCAACTCCCGGCGCAGCGCCACCGCGTCGATCGTACTGTTTGTCATCAGAAAACGGGTCATCCACCCGTCACCGGCGGAATGAACACCACATGGTCCCCTTCAAACAGTTCCTGCTCCCAGGGTCGGAAAGCGGCGTTCACGGCGACGCGCATCCGACCGGGCGGCAACGCGAAGCCGTATTGCTCGCGAAGCTCGTCATAGAGCGCAGCTGCCGTCAAAGCGGGAGTATTACGTATCTCGCTACGGAGACCGGTCGCCTCCGATAGTTGCGCGAAATATTCCAGTTCTATCTGTGGCATCTCTGCTCCTGTCCCTCTGCATTCCGCATGCCCGCAAGCAGCACTTCCGCCCGCTCCCGCTCCGCCGGCGTATTGACATTGTCCAGCGCCCCGGACGTACGTGGCGCCAGAAGACACACGCCCGCCCCGCCCAGAACCCGGCGCAGGCTCCCTCCGCCTTCCGCCACCCGGCAACGCAGCCTGTCCAACGCCACCGGCTCCCAGACCGCACAGAGCGGCTCCGGCGCACCGTCATGCTCACTCCGGAACGCAACCGCTACCCGGCCCTCTCCGCGTGCCTGAATCAGCGCGTCCAGCGAAGCCCCGTCCAGCAGCGGCAGATCGCAGGCCAGAACCAGCCACGCCACCTCCGGATAAGCCTCATGCGCCGCCAGCAGCCCCGCCGCCGGCCCGATCCCCTCGAGCCTGTCCACAATCCCCGGCCAGCCCCGCCGCACCGGATCATCCGCCTGATCAGCCCGCAGGGACACAAAACACGGCGCCACCCGCGGCGCCAGAAGACCGAACGCGCGCTCAAGCTGAGGCCGCCCCGCATAGAACAGTCCCGCCTTGTCCCGCCCCATGCGACGGCTCTCGCCCCCCGCCAGCACCAGCCCGTAAAGCGGAACCGTCACCTCAGCCCCCGATGTAATGCATCTCGATTTTCCCGGCCGCTTCCCCCGCCGGCCGCACGCCCGCCTCTCCGCGTTCCTCGCTGTAGCGATCATCCCGCGCCCGCCAGACCCGCGACAGCACCCGCCGCAGCACCGCATCGTCGCTCCCGGCATCCCGCAGCACCGTCCGCAGATCCGTGCCCTTCGTCGCGAAAAGACAGGTGTAAAGCTGCCCTTCCGAGGAAAGTCGCGCGCGCGAACAGGCCCCGCAGAACGGCGCGCTGACCGAAGAAATGAACCCGATCTCCCCCGCTCCGTCACTGTAACGCCAGCGCCGCGCCACCTCGCCGCGATAATTCGGAGACAGCGGCTCCAGCGGCCAGAGCGCATCGATCCGCTCCAGCAGAACCCGCGACGTCACGACATCATCGTATGCCCAGCCATTGCGGTTCCCCACATCCATATATTCAATCAACCGCACAACAACGCCCGTATGACGAAAAGCCCTGAGCAGGTCAGGCATTCCCGCGTCATTCACCCCTTTCTGAACAACGGTGTTGATCTTTATCCCACCCGGAAACCCTGCCCTACGCGCCGCCTCAATTCCCGCCAGCACCGCAGCCAGTTCGGCACGCCCGCCGCTCATCCGCGCAAAAACCACCGGATCGATACTGTCCAGACTGACCGTCACCCGGCTGAGCCCCACCGCCCGCAGCGCCGGCGCAAAACGCTCCAGCAGCACGCCGTTGGTCGTCAGCGCGACATCCTCAATCCCCGGAATCCGCACCAGACGCGCCACCAGATCCTGCAGTCCCGGCCGCAGCAGCGGCTCCCCGCCCGTCAGACGCAGCTTCGTCACGCCCAGCTCCGCCGCCACCCGCGCCACACGCTCGATCTCATCGAAATCAAGCCGTTCCCGTGGCGCCAGAAAACGGAACCCCTCGTGATACGTCGTCTCCGGCATGCAGTACGGACAGCGGAAATTACACCGGTCCATCACGGAAATTCGCAAATCCCGTAACGGACGCCCGAACCGGTCCGGTCGTGTCACATCCCCGTTCATGATCTCTGCCTCATCTGTCACGGCAGAATCCCGGCCAGCCGGCAAACTGGTTTTCCCAGAAGACAACCGGAAAAAAGCCAGCCCGCCGCCGTCACCCGGCGAACCGCATCGGCACAGCAGCCGCCACACTGGGCACGATCTTCACCGGGATGGACTTCGCCGCCGGCGTGCCGCTGATCTCATCGAAGTAATCCAGCGGCAGCAGCGGATTCAGCTCCGGATAATACCCGGCAATCGCCCCGCGCGGCATCGGATAGTCAATCACCGTCAGACCATCGACATAGCGGCGATACCCGTCATCGCTATACGTCTCCAGCCCGACCACCGCGCCGTTCTCCAGACCGCGATCCTGCATGTCATCCCGATTCATGAAGACAACAAGCCGGTTGTTGTAAACACCCCGATACCGGTCGCTGTTGCTGTAGATCGTCGTGTTATACTGGTCATGCGAGCGGATCGTCGCCAGTCGCAGCATCGCGGCGTCCTCAACCGGCACATTCACTTCCAGCCCCGGCAGCACAAGGAAATTCGCCTTTCCGTTCGGCGTCTTCCACACCCTGCGCCGCGGCGGAATATCGAGATGGAATCCCCTCGGGTTTTTGATCCTCTCCGAGAAATCCGCATAAATCTCCGGATAAACCTCGGCGATCTTGTCCCGGATCAGCGAATAATCAACCCGATAGCGATCCCACGGCGTCTTCGAATGCGGCAGCGTCGCCATCGCCATCCGGCAGACAATCTCCGTCTCCGGCATCACATCCGGCGTCACGGGCTCAAACACCCCGCGCGACGCCGTCACATTCGACATCGCATCCTCAATGGTCACAAACTGCTCGCCCGCCTCCGTGCGGATGATCTCCGACCGCGCCACAACCGGCAGGATCAGCGCGTCCTTCCCATGCACCAGATGCCCGCGATTCAGTTTCGTCGCGATGCCGACAGTCAGATCCAGCTTCTCCATCGCAGCATAGGACCGGTCCGTATCCGGCACCGCGCGGGCGAAATTGCCGCCCATCCCGATAAACACCTTCGCCGTTCCGGCCTCCATCGCCTCCAGCGATTCAAGAACATGGTGCCCGTGCTCACGCGGCGGCTCAAACCCGAACGTATCCCGCACCCGGTCGAGATAAGCCTGCGCCGGTTTCTCATCGATCCCGACCGTCCGGTCGCCCTGCACGTTCGAATGCCCGCGGATCGGCGCGATCCCCGCTCCCGGCTTGCCGAAATTCCCGCGCAGGAAAAGAAGATTCGCAACCTGCTGCACCAGGCGCGCACCCTCCTGATGCTGCGTTATCCCCATGCCATAGCAGATGATCGTCGCGGACGATTTCCTGTAAATATCAGCAATCTTCCGTATTTGCTCCTCAGACACACCGGAAATCCGCGTGATCTCCTCCCAGGAGCAGCTCATCACATCAGCACGCAGCGCCCCGAAACCCGCCGTGTGCTGATCGATAAACTCCTTATCGAGCACAGTTTCGTCCTGCTCCGCCGCCTCGAACAGCGCCCGCATCATGCCCTTGAAGACAGCCAGATCACCACCGATCCGCACATGAACGAATTCACTGGAAATCGGCGTTGACCCGAAGGTCGCCATCTTCACCACATCCTGCGGCTCGGTGAAACGGATCAGCGCCCGCTCCGGCATCGGATTGATCAGCACGATCGGCACGCCGCGCTTCCGCGCCTCAACCAGATTCGTCATCATGCGCGGCGAATTGGTGCCCGTATTCTGCCCGACCACGAAAATCGCCTCAGCATGCTCGAAATCGGCCATCACGATCGTGCCCTTGCCGATCCCGATGGACGGCGGCAGACCACGGCTGGTCGGCTCATGACACATATTCGAACAGTCGGGAAAATTGTTGGTGCCGAACTCCCGCACGAAAATGGAATACAGAAACGCCGTTTCATTGGCGGTCCGGCCGGATGTGTAAAACTCCGCCTGATGCGGACTGTCGAGCGCCTGCAGAAGCCGCCCGATCAGCGCAAACGCGTCATCCCACGTCACCGGCACATATTTGTCGGTCTCCGGGTCATAGCGCATCGGCTCGGTCAGACGCCCCTGCATCTCCAGCCAGTAATCGCTCTCCCGCATCAGCTCGGTAACAGTGTATTTTTCGAAAAACACCCGCGTCACACGCGCCTTCGTCGCCTCATGCGCCAGCGCCTTCGCGCCGTTCTCGCAGAACTCCAGCGTCTTGCGATGATCCGGATCAGGAAAGGCGCAACTCGGACATTTGAAGCCCCCCGGCTGATTCATCGACAGCAGCCCGCGCGATCCCTTGACGAGCACGCTCTGCTCCATGAGCACCTTCGCCGTCGCCCCCGCCGCACCCCAGCCTCCGGCCGGATGATGATAGGGTTTGAATTCAGCCTCTTTGTCTTTGCTCATGATCGCACCTTTCGCGGTTGCACTCGGGTTCGCGGAATAAAGAACCGTGTTGACTAAAGGATCCCGAATTCCCGCATCGCGGGAATAAAATTCTCATTCTCATGCTTCGATCGCGCAAGTTTGATCAGCGCAAACCGCTGCAGCGATGTCAGCGCCTGCCACTGCGCCGCTGTCGGAGCCGGCACCCCGTCCGACGCCGCCTGAACCCGGACCGCCTCCGGCATCCCTCCACCATCCCGCCAGTCCTCCAGCCCCTGCGCCGCCAGCCAGACCGGCGGCTCATCCGTGCGCGCCGCAATCAGCCGCAGAACCAGCGCCCGGTACGCCTCCTGTTCAGCCGCCGTCTCACAGGGCATCTCCGCAAGCCTGCCCCGCTCATCATGCGTGAAGCGGCTCCACTGCCGCAGACTGAGCTTGATTCCGACAATATCCAGCTTCTGCCGGGCAATCATCGGAATACAGCGAAGCGAGGCAGAAAAGTCGCGTTCGAAGCGGAAGATCATCGACGTGAATCCCAATCTGATCATGGTAGTTGAGCACAGCAAAACGTTGTGCCTCGCGCGAGACCCCGATCACCTGCGAACGGGCGACCGACGAAAGAACGCCAAACAATCCAAAAGACGTCGCCGATCATATTGACCATCCGGTTCCTGTGAAAAAACCTTGAGAACCAAAAACACATTTCCGCATCTTCCCGGGAGATCGGAGCGGACCAGCAGCACTCCGAAGCTAAACATACGGAATGCTTCAGGGCTCTATCGGAGCCTGACTTCGGCAGCATAAACCTGCAAACGAATTCGCGCTCTCATGCTTAGGTATGATTCGCTACAACCATATGTGATCATTGCCTGTAGATCAGCTCCGGCTCTGTTTTCTGTATCTCAGCACGCGCAAAATCCTGCACCTGAAGATAGCTCGAGTAGTCGCCGACGAAGGCGCAGTGGCAGACACGGGTATCGTAAAAGACATAAGCCGGGGAGCCGTTGACCAACACCCTCTGAAGCGTGTTGGGTTCGACACCCGCTGCCCATGATTGGGCCAAAAAGTCTCCCGCAGAAACACGTTTGAAATGATCCTGAGACAGGTGCTGATCATAGGCGTGATCCACGTCGGATGGCCATGTGCATCCGCTAAGCAACAGAACCAAACCAATGATCTGTAAAACTTTCATAATTACCAAACCTCTCTCCGGAATTACCGGAAAGCAAAAAACCAATCCTTAGCCTGTTAAGTGGGACAACTGCCCTCAGCGTCCGCGAAATCTACTCGCAGCACCTTATCTGCTCGAAAACTGATTAATCTACGTGGCTGACAGCAAAGGACTTTTGCCGAAATTGCCACGCGAGGGTCTCCAACACATTCCGCGGTCATGGGGCCATTCCAGTCATCGGGAACAGAGTTTCAGAACCTGGAGGGTTCGAAAAACCCTCTGGTTTTGGGGCCCTCTGTGTGATTCCATTCCTCATGTGGAGAGTGGGGAATGGCTTATGAAGCAACCAGGTTTGTTTGATGTTGAAGAGCGTCTTGCTCGGCTGAGCGGGCTTGGTGATCAGCTCGAAGCATTTTCCCGGACTGTGGATTTCGAAGCATTTCGTCCTGACCTGGATAAAGCTCTGGCCTATGCAGACGGCAGTAAAGGCGGTCGTCCACCGTTTGATCCGCTTCTGATGTTCAAGATTCTGGTCATCCAGACGTTGAACAACCTGTCAGACGAACGCACGGAATATCTGATCAACGATCGGCTCTCCTTCATGCGTTTTCTTGGTCTGGGGCTGTCGGACCGCGTACCCGATGCCAAAACGGTCTGGCTGTTTCGCGAACGTCTGACCCAGGCTGGTGCGATTGCAAGACTGTTTGACCGGTTTGACGCGACCCTGAGGAATGCCGGTTATTTGCCAATGTCTGGCCAGATTCTGGATGCGACCTTGGTGGCAGCTCCAAAGCAGCGCAACACCAACGCTGAGAAAGCAGATATTCGGGAGGGACGGATCCCACAGGACTGGCAGGACAAGCCCTCAAAGCTTTCTCACAAAGATCGTCATGCACGCTGGACTTTGAAGTTTACCAAGGCAAAGCGGCCGGATGACGGAACGATCCCCGCAACGGATCTCGCCATTCCCTTCCTTGGCTACAAATCCCACATTTCCATCGACCGGAAGTTTCGGATGATCCGGAAATGGAAAGCGACAGATGCAGCAGCCAGTGATGGTGCCCGACTGCGCGAGGGGATGCTGGACAAAACCAACACCGCCTCAACAGTCTAGGCAGACACAGCCTACCGCTCAAAAGCCAACGAAGACTTCATGGACAAGCAGGGCTTTGTCTCGAAGGTCCACAGGAAAAAGCCGCATCTCAAACCCATGCCCCGGCACATCCAGCGCTCCAATGCCGGAAAGTCCATTATTCGATCGCGTGTCGAACATGTCTTTGCTGATCAGAAGTCACAGACCGGGCTGTTCGTCCGGACTGTGGGCATACCTCGAGCCACCATGAGGATCGGGCTGGCCAATATCGTCTATAATATGCGCCGCTTCCTTTTCCTCGAGAGGATCAGCACCGCCGCGTAGCAATCCAAAGCCAATGTCCAACGCTCTGCGAAAAACGCAGCGCTAAAAATCAGACAAAAGAACCATCAATCAACGCGTGAAAAACACGAAATCACGAGAACGCTGCGTCAAACAACGGTTCTTCGATCCTTTCAACTGCATGCCGTGTGTGATGGTCAGGGGCTGCCTGTTCGTCTTCATCTGACAGCGGGCCAGGTGAGTGACTTCAAAGGGGCTGATGTTCTGCTGGCAGATCTTCCTGCCGGGACAGAAAAAGTCATCGGAGACCGGGGATACGACAGCAACCGGATCAGGCTGTCTCTCGCAGAACGCAATATCACCGCCTGTATTCCCCCGAAGAAGAACCGGAAATCAAAACTGCCTTACAACTGGCATCTGTATAAAAAGCGCCATCTGATCGAAAACATGTTCGCAAAACTCAAGGACTGGCGACGGGTGGCAACACGATACGACCGCTGTGCTCACACTTTCATGTCCGCTCTCCACATCGCAGCAAGCGTCACCTTCTACCTCAAGGAATGTGTCCTGAGCCTAAACACCTCACGTTCACCATCTTCGCAACCTGCCGACACTATGCGGGATTAAACAGTGCGCATCTCGGGAGCTGCATATTCTTGCATTCTGCACAAGAAAATTAACGCAAGGGAAAAGCCGAAATTTATTGACGTAACCCAATCGCAATGAAATTATACTGTGATCGTCTGTTATGGTTCGGGCAGGCGATTTTCACACCCCTTAGAAGAGGATTAGGTCAATGAAAACACTGCTTTCGAATTCATCCCTCGACCTTATTAGTGGCGGGGATACAACATCGAATGCCGAAGCTGCGGTTGCCGCGTGGGAGTCAGCGAACCAGGCGAATATGATGAATCCGGTTAACGATCTCATTGATGCGCATTTCGTAGGCCTCTGGAACGGAACGACCTTCCCTACGATTTCCGGTCCCCCTGCCGAGGGCATCGCAACGCTTGTTGGCCAGATTGCAAATGATCCTAATCTGCAGATATCGGCGACCTACGTAAATGGAGAGGCTGCAAATTGGTTTGCAGACTGGCAAAGTGATCCAAATGAGGTAGGGGGCGTTATATTCGATAGGGGGATGACACTGTACGGCGACGAGCTCCACAACGGCACGATCGTAGATGCGGATCCACTAGGTCAACTGGCAGAGCAAAGCTGGGAAAACGAATATCTTATTTACTACAAATAATGCAATTCAATACCATTGGTAACAATGGCTTTTATACCAATATTACTAGCTAACTGGATTATGGAGGAGTAACGATAGCAACTGATAAATTTATTGTTTGGGTAGGAACATTATGTGCAGACAAAATGAGTCTGCCCAGACATTATTTCATTATTAGGAGTAACCAGACAGGCACACAGTGGCTTGAGCTCCAAATTCTTTCCTTCTGACAGAGGGATAAAGTAAGCGCTCACAGAGAGGCGGGCACCCTTCGTTGCAGTTCTCTACACCGTCCGATCCCTGGCAATGAATGCCACAGCGGTCGCTTCGTTAAAGCTCTCGGCCAAAGCTTATCTGGGCTTTCATCGTTTCAACAAAATCCAAGAGAAAGCATCTTCCTCGCAACAGGCGCATCCATGATCGCCGACATACAATCAATAACGTGTATGTCCATTTTCATCGACGGCTAGGCTCTCCCTCACGTTCCATTACCGAAGTGTAGCCCTGACGTGACTGGTCGAAATGGAGATGTAAGACAGGTGCATCATTTCGAAGATCAGTTGGTTGAAAGATGAACCGGCCATGCGGGAAATCCAGCAAAGCTATGACGCCCTCAAAGAAGTTTTCGCCGAGAGCCCCACTGCGTATGTTGTCCTGTACGATAAAATCGAAATTAGCAAGAATATCTGTTCCAATGCTCACGGTCTTAAATCGATGTCTCGATCCTATCACTATCGATTCATAATGCGTTGTTACACGAGGATCCTGAGACAAAATTCTGTCCGGAATGCCAGCGTCATGAGCATCAGACGTTGGCAACACGCTTACTCCAAGATCAGGATCAAGCTGAAGGCGGGTCAACGTAGCACCAATCCGTACGCGAACACCGCCGTTGTCGTCCATTGGGACGTCGTAAACGTCGCCAGAGAAGATTGCCGCGGGCGTCTCACCGCATTCTTTGCTTTGCACCCAACGGAAAAGTGCGAGCTTTCGATGAGGCACGTCGAGCAAAACTTCGGCATGCGCCAATAATTCTCGTCCTATAAGGCCGACCACCGGAAGCCCATCTGCGCTATGCGTCGCATCCCCGTCCAGACGCGAGGCAGGTACCGATGGTAATGACAACTCACCAATTCCCAGCTTGTCGATCTCTGTCCGTTCTGATAACGAAATGGCTCCATCTTGCGCTCGCAACTGTTGAATAGGTCCGGATGGAAACCATATCGCGCCATGATTGCGGACAAAGACATGTTCCAATGCCGGGGTGACAAACATGGCTGCGGGAAAAGACCCAACCTTAACCGGTATGATGGGGCTGTCCCCGTTTCCCCCCAGCAGGGGCACTATTGTGGCACCCTCTATACACGAGGAGGCTGATTTCTCTGCGTGAGCGTGGGGACACCATAAAAACGCAACTATGATAAGAGGCCACCATAATGCAATTCGTTTTTGTTCCTTGTTCTTATGTGTGGGCACTGTTTGCATAAAAAAGACGGATTTCATTGCATAGCTCCTGCAGCGAGAACTTGGTTGCCATGAAATGTCAAGGTCATTGTAGCGTGGCGCGCCAAGAACTTCCGATGACTGACAAACAGCATGGTCTTTCCTGTTTGAACCATGTGCTGCATGATCGCTTCCTCAGACGAGACATCAAGATGACTGGTCGCTTCATCGAGAAAAATAACCGGGGCATCAAGATAGAGCGCTCGTGCCAGCAATATCCGTTGCCGCTGGCCACCCGAGAAAGTGCTCGCAGAAGCAGAAACATGTGTGTGCATACCCATCGGCATTCTGGTGAGATCCTCATAAATCATGGCTGCTCGCGCACATGTCTTGACGCGTTCGATCTCGGGAGCGGGGTCGAAACAACTTATGTTTTCTAACAAGCTTCCTGAGAACAGAGAATCATCCTGCAATACACCGCTAAATTGCGACCTGTAGTTACGTAAGGTCTGTGGCGTGCGGAAGCACGGGCCTATACTCAGCCTTCCGTTGGTTGGTTCGATCAACCCGATGATTACTTTGAGCAAAGTCGTCTTGCCGCAACCCGACGGGCCATTAATGAGCACACGACTGCCAGGCTGAATCTCTAATGACAGGTCTCGAAAGAGCCATGGGCTATTCGTTTGATATCTCTTAGAGACCTGCGCGGCGATGATCGGTAGTTCTGGGAGACCCGATGATTGAGAGTGTGCCCTCTGGGCGTTTGGGCCCATTTCTTCTGATGAGCCTATGATATCCCGTAAACGTTCTGACTGCACTGAGAGGGAACGAAGACTGAACAAGGCGGTGGTCAGATTGGAAATGCGCCTATCGGTCTGATCCTTGTAGGATAGAAGGGCCATCAGCGCCCCGATGGTCATCTCGCTGTTCAGTACGGCCGCACCGCAAAGATATAAGACGATCGCACGATCCATGCCGGCGGCCAATTCCTGGAGACGTGCTGCGGCCATTTCGATGCGCTGCTGGGTGGATCGCACATTTGAGAGCTCGACGTTCTTGTTAGCCCATACCCGTATTCTTCGTGATGCAAGACCCGTCATCTTGATCGACGCGATGTTGCGTACAGTTTCCATGAAGTGCGTCTGTTGCTGTGCATCGAGCACTGCCGAGCTTACCGTGATCGATCTGTAGCGCGCGTAAAGACCCAACTTAAGTATGATGTCGATTGCAACGGAGAAGCATGCGATAACGCCGATCCAGCCGCCGTAAGCGATAACCATGCACCCGGTAAAAATGGCCATGATACCATCGAGTATGTTTTGCGTGGAGGTCGTGGTAAATGCATTCTGGATCGTTGTGATACCCGAGAAACGATTGACGATATCGCCGACGTGACGTCGGGAAAACCAATCCACGGGCAAGTTAATAAGGTGACGAATTACGTTTACTTTGAGACACTGTGCGCTCGTCTGTTTGAAACTTACCGATAACTCCCCGCGAGCGATTGATATTCCAAACTGAATAACCGACAATGCCACGATCCCACATACGACGCTTGCCATCAGGCCTGTGTCACGTGTCATGATTACTTCATCGACTACGACCTGCGTAAGAATAGGAAATACTAGCGCGATGATTTCAAGTACGAACGATAGGGCCAGGAGTTTTCCGAGCGATCGGAATAACCCTGGGATGACAGCCAGAAGTTTTGGTACGATAGATGGCGACTTGTAACGGCGAAGTCGAAAAGCACTATTTGGTGTCAGCTCAAGAGCAATACCGGTAAATGAGCCTTTGAGCTCCGCCGTCTTGATCTTCTTTGGACCCGTCGCAGGGTCGATAATGTTGAAATAGCCCAACCGATAGGACATGAAGACGACAAAATGATTACCGTCCCAGTGGAGAATGCTTGCGGGCGGAAGTTCACGAATTTCCGTATAATCGAGTTTTACAGGTCTTCCATCCAGATTGAACATTTCCGCGGCGGCTATCAGCGAACGTAGCGTCATGCCGCGCTCAGAATGCCCCCATCTACGTCGAAGTTCTTGGATATCCGTCTGGTATCCGAAATAATTCAAGGCAGTCGCCAAGCATGCCAGCCCGCATTCTGATGTCTCAGCCTGAAGAATTGCTGTTGGCGTTAGCAACATATTTCCTCGCTTTGCCGAATTTGTAAGCCACTCTCCTGAGCCGTCGTCAGCTGCTCTTTTCATCGAGGGAAAAATCGCTGGCTGCCGCCTTGAGGCTACGCAACGGGTCTATAAGCCATTGCAGCAGCGGTCGTGTTTCAACCGCCAAATGAGCGGTGACGCGGCTGCCCGCAGGAATCCGGTGAATTTCACCTTGACTGACGACGTTCTGTGCGCCAATGGCGATCCAGACTCGGTAGCGACTGTTGGGATTCTCCGAGGCCTTTCGTGGCGGCGATGGATCTTCGCCACCCTCGGTGATGCGCTGTGCTACGATCTGACTCTCAGGCGCTTCCGATACAGCTAGCACGTGCCCATGGATAAGCCCGTAACGTTGCACAGGAAATGCGGCCAGCTCCAGCTCTGCTGGAGCTCCTTTTCTCAAATGTCCGGCACCTGCATCGTCTACATAAACTTCCGCGATAAGATTACGGGCATCTGGAAGCACGATTGCCAGTTGCTGCGATTCTTTCACAGATTCGCCAACGTGAACTGTAAATGCGCTGACGGTCCCGGATGTAGAGGCGACAACATCGACCGTGTCACGGGGCTCATTGGTCAAAATCTTTTCATCGAGATCTGCAATTTCGGCGCAGATCTTCGCAAGGTCAGTCGCCAGCGTCGCAGGTTCGTCACCGAGCTTCTGTTCGATTGAGAGTTTTTGCCCGAGCGTCGTGGCCTCCGACTGCAGAATCTGCGAACGTGCAATCGAAGCTTGGGATACGCTGTAAAGCTGAGATTGGACCTGCTGGTTCGTTGAGAGACCAGAGCGCCGCTCGCGAATAAGCACTTGCAATTGCGCCTGCATTGCAGAGAGGGCTAGATCCTGCCTTGATCCCGCAGTTCTTTCGTTTGTCAGTTCTTGAAGGAGAACTTTCTGCTGATTTAGAAATGAGGTGCGCTCAATAGTATATTGTTTCAGTCGTAGCGAGCGTTCCTGAAGAAGGAGATACTTCTCGCGCCTTAGCTGCGTTTCAACCAAAGCAGAGACACGGCCGGATTTAGAGTGGGTCCCTACATCAATACTCAGGATTTTGTCGCCTGCCTTCACGTGTATCCCGTCCCGAACGGATACGGTGCTGATGGTCCCGGTCGCCGAAGCGACGACTGCGGCCAAACCTGTTTCCGGGATGACTTCTCCCTGAGCAGTAAGGTGTCGTGAATAATTGGTGACGAAAATCAGGCACGCGGTACCTACAAGCCCGCACACGGCAGCAATCGAAGAAATGGTAAATGCGAGGCCATCGCGTCTGGCGACCGGACCAAAATCACCGTCCGATTGGGCGTCTATATAGATGGGGGAATACAGGTTACGGAGCATATGTCAACTGGCCCCTTCTACAGCCTCTGCGGCTCAAATCGTCCAGTTTCCCAGTCCGTCACGTTCTGATAAAAAGAGTCGAGTTCTTTCAATCTCCATTTCAGAAAAGCAGCGATGAACTCTCGACCGAATATCTCGATTGCGATGCTGCTTTTCGAAAGCATTAGGATCGACTCATAAGCGAACCTGGGTATAGACGGGACCTGACTCTGCTGTGCTGCCTCGGTTGAACTCGCATGCTGAAGGAACGGTGAGAGAACAACGCACTGAAGAACGTATGGGTTAGCACTGGCATCGCTGATGCGATATTCTGTCGTTCCGTGACGTGTCGTGCGAACGAGCTCACCCCGTGCGAGGTCGAGGAATTTGACAACCTGAGGTGCTTCAGACCGCTGGAGCTTCTGGCCGAACCACATTCGCATCCGTTTCAGTGAGTTAATGGTCGGAAGTGTAAGCGCACTGAACTCAGGTGCCTGCTGACAGAGCACACGTGCATAGTCTTGCTGCCGTAAGGCTGCTGATTCCTGCAGCGGCACGAATGAAATATGTACGTGACATCCATTACCGTGGCAGTTGGTTGTCCGTAGTGGCATGAATGATAATGCTGTATCAGTCTGTGTCGAAAGCAACATCAATATATAGCGAAGATAAAAATGACTATCTGCCGTCGTGAGGGGGTCGGCATGACGCCATGTGAGCTCGTACTGGCCTGGATCTCCCTCGTTATGAAGAGTTGGCTCCTCAATCGGAAGCGCTACTAGTAGCTTTCGAAGGGCATCAAGATACCGGCTTACGCTAGGTGCATCCTGCAGCGCGAGCGAGTTGCCGATGGCCCGTCGACCTACATGGGTATCGTTTGGGCCGAGCGAAAACTCGATCTCCACTCCGGTGTATACACGTTGTGTAGTCACCAGTGATAAATGCTTCTGAAGATGTGATCGAGCACATATAGGAGAAGGTCCGTTGCCGTCAAAAATATTGCAGGCGACCCACGCGGTCTTTTCGAGCAGCGGTATGGGTCGAATACTAGAGATATCAGGCCTTATTAAGAGATCATCGGTCCCGGGGAATTCTTGACCGGTCCATGTACTTCCGGCTGTGGTATATCCTTCTGCTAAGACGCGTTCGAATCTATCGCGACGAAATAGTTTTCCACGTGGCTGCGCGTCTATAACGCAAAAGCAGGCAAGAACAAAATCAAAACTAGCTAGATCTTGGATAGAACGATCAACGCTGCCATTCATTACGATACCATAAACGACACGAAATCATGGTGAATTCCATGCGTCCCCTGCAAAAATATTTCAGCTAAGTTGCTGCCTACAGAGCCCTTTTCAGACGCCCGAAAAAGGATATTATCTATACCCGCTAAGTCATTGGCGGTTACAGCTCACATCAGTAGAGCATTTCAGTGGACTACTGTCGCCTTCATCGTTATTGACGACGATAGGCACGTATCTAATGTGCGCTCCGAAAAAACGATCGAGTATGGCATCAGGAACGATTGTGCTCATTGGACGACTCCTCGTTACTTTCGGGTTCGCACCAATACTGCTTACGTTGCACCCGACTATTTGATTAATCCGCACTCATATCGATGTGTCAATATATTTCTGAAGGTCGTCGCTCTCGAAAGAGACGGAGGCTCACGACGATTGCGACAATGTGGAGTTGTCTGAAGAATAAAAACGACCAAAGGAAGTGATGCTGGTATCCGAGCGGCGTATATGCCGGGTGCTCGGCCGGTATCGTTCGACGCACCGCAAGGTGCCGCGCGGGGTGGATGACGTGGGTCCAACGTTCCAGATTGAGCTGATGATACCGGCGGGCAGTCTCAAATCCCGTGAGTTTGCGGACGCCGCGCTCGCAGCCGATGAAGATTCCGAACGAGAGTTGGGCGCACCACGGATGACCGTTTCGTCGTACTCCTGCACCTTGCGCGCAGCTTCGGCCCTATTGTCGGCGACAATCGTGGTGGGCCGATCCAGTTCGGTGTAACCGGCGCTCTTGAGGATCGGACCGTGGGGCAGAACGAGGCAATAGACAGGCAGGGCGGACAATGTGAAACACGGCATGTCGGGTCTCCGGAGATGAAAAAGCGGCCCCTAGGGCGGCGTGGAATGACGGACGGCGAGGCGGGCCTCAGATGTCGGGAAAGCCCTCTTTCTCAAGGGCTGCGCGCACCACGTCCTCGGGCGGCTGCTGAGCTTCGTAGGAATCCCATCTGTATTGATCAGGAAGATCGAAGATTCCGACATCGGTAATGCGGATGCAGATGCGATTGTCCACGCGCAGATAGCCGTAGAAACCCAGATGGCGGTGATGTCAGTATTCGCTGGGCAGAAGCACCGCGCGGCCAAGGCCCGTATCGCTGAAGGCGAACAGCTTGATCTCGGTGAGCGGGAAATCGGTGTATTCGATGTCCTGACGGTAAAGTTCGCGCTCCGGCTGACCGCTCCTGCCGCCGTCGGTGCAGACGACCACGCCGTTGTGCTGTTCCAGATCGACGCTCAGCGTCCAGAACTGCCGCTCTTCGGCGCGCATGGCCGGCAGGCACTGCGCGCTTGCCAGCACGTCGATCAGCCACGCAGCGCCGTTGCTGGCGAGAAACGGCGCCCCGCCGGTCAGCATAAGGCCGCCGAGCCAGCGGTAGTAGTGCTCGGTGCCGGCAAACTGGGCGAGGTCGGTGCGGTTGATGGCGTGCGCGGGGGACAGCGTTTCAGACATGGAAACTCTCCGTAGTAAAAACAGGTTTTAAGGATTGAGGAACGCGCTCAGTCTGCGACCGGCACATTCGGATCGTGGTAGAGGCTGATGTAGTCGGCGTGCCCGAACACCGTGTTCCACGGCGTGATGACGACGGTGCCGCAGTCGTTCATGAGGTCGTATCCCGACCGGACGGCCCTGAGCATCACACACGGCATGCAGCTTTGAGTTCAGACCACCCTTTGTTCGTCCGATATGGCGCGGAAAAGCCCTTTTTTAAGCGGGGAGGCTGATGTCCGGTGTGCTTTTCAGATGTGTTGCATCAATCATCAGACGCGTCGAACGGCCAGCCTGTTCTGTCAGGGCGGTGAAGATCCGGTCAGAGACACCCGGGCCGCTCCAGCGGATAAAGCGGTTGTATAAAGTCGTGTATGGGCCATAAGTTTGATCAAACCCGGACCTTCCGGCTTTTCCCGAATGCAATGGTTTGTGCAGCAACTTTGTCGCTGGATCATGGAAAGATCTTTCGATCGGCAGGCCCGGTGCGGGCGCCCATCAGGGATTATGAACGCTGTGACACTGAAGACACTCGCCAGACATCACACACCGTCCAGAGCGGCTCGTTCTTCCGTGCATACGATCTCTACGGTTCCGAACTGTATGTTCTGAGCGAGGGTAACGGCGCCCTGCTTTCCGAGTTCCAGCGCGGCGAGGAAATGCGCAGCTTTTGCCGCGTTGCGCTGCAGCGGCACTTC